>BNJU01000836.1_pt1 | contig 292043 bp, 377 predicted proteins | sample 8539281 | NCBI WGS metagenome assembly BNJU01 (sample SAMD00202456, study PRJDB9452) | human saliva metagenome | isolation source: human saliva | place: Japan | reverse complement strand
TATTGAAAATAAACAAAAATGTTGAAATATAGCTGATTTTTAGGGAAATACTTTTTAGGTATTTTTCAATGTCAGGATTTAAAAAAATGGGGCAAAAGTGGGGCAAAAAAACAAATTAACGAAAAAAATATCGAGTTCGTGCATCAAGTAAATGATAAATTGCAAGAATAAGTGCAACATTTACTCGAACTCATCCTCTAGAAACTTCACTAGCAGTTCTGTAAGCTAAACATTTTTCGTGGTCGGTGATTGATATCATATAAAGCCTTGGTTCCCAAAAGCTTTTTTTATGTTATAAACTCATTAAAAAGAACCCCCAGTTAGATTTGGAATATTTTTTTATTCTGTGTCACATAAAAAAATAAATAAAATGAATGGCTATAGCTAGAGCTAAAATGGTTTGTTATACTCACTACTATTATAGGATTAGAAGCAAAGATTAAAAGAGAGAATCAAGGCAGCCAGATAGAGTGTCGCTTGGACACAGTAGTAACTTTTCGAATAGCGAAGATAGTGTTTGTTATAGGGTCCATTTACTAGGACAGCAGCTTGAAAGAGGCCAAATCCGATATAAGAGAAGATGGTTGCAAAGAGACGATTAGCTTCAGGATTCAGAAGAAAACTCATCGATACAGTCATCATCATAAGTCCAATGAAAATAGGATAGTGACTGTAAATTAGAAATAGTCCCTTTTGATTAGATTTTTCATCAATAGCATGGTCGAATTGACCAAAAATAAAAACAAGAACAGAGAAAGCATAATAATGAAATAAAGAACCGAATAAATCGAGAAATTCTCGATTGTAAAGAAGTTAGCTAGTTCCATAATCATCTCTCCAAACATAATAATGACAAGAAGGGAGATGCGCTCGATTAAATGGGGGAGATTTACCTGGTAATGCTTATCTTTATTAAGCAAGATACTTGGCATAATAAATGTTAGCAGAATACTAGCAAATAAGATATAGACTCTAAGGTAAATAGGAAGAAGAGCTGCTAGATAGAATCCTAAACTTCCTAGACCTGTTATCCATAGAAAACCTTTGATACTTTCCCGATTAGCATCATCGGTTGATTTTCTAAAAAATTCAACCAAATATTGAAAAAATAAGGTAAGGGTTAATGTACCAATAGCCCAACAGAGATAATGAAAAATATTGTTGCCAATCAGGTCCAATCATATTGGCTATAAAGAGTAAAATTCCCATTTTGATAAACATGATTACTATGTTAAATAAAGAGTTCTTTCCATAGCGATTGGTATAATCGGTTTGAATCATCCAGGAATCGATGAGAAACAAAGTAGCAATGAAAAAATCAAGGAAAGAATTCCAAGTCAAAATACCGTTATGAAGATGGTCAATTAAAGTAGTTACTTTTGAAATTGCAAAAACAAAAACTAGGTCATAAAAAAGTTCTGAAAATTCTACACGTTTATGTTTAATAAGAGTTGTCATCTTAAGTCCTTTCTATTCTAGAAGTACAATTTATTATAACAGAAAATGGTAATGAGAGAAAAGGAGATGCTTAAATAACTTCATGTGACGCGAATTGTCAAAACCTTGGAGCACATTTACCTCATGTACCAACTCACAGGCAGAGTGTTTGATGATTGATAATGAAGAATAAGATTTTACAATAGAAAAGCGAGGATATCCTCGCTTTTTTTATTTAATCTAATAGCTCCTTATTTTCAATTAAGAGCTCTAGTGGAGATTTATCTCTTGCTTCAATAAAACCAGGTTCATATTGGGTATGAAGTGTTCTTTTCTGAGAAGTTGGATCAATATACAACTCTTTTCCATCTTCTGTGTATAGTTGGTTGCCTCTTGTTAGGTAAAGAGACGAAAAAGCTGAGAATATGATTTCCCAGCTTTTTTGAATGCGATAGAAATAGCAACTAGACTATTTACGAAAGGCCTCAATAATGTAGGTGAAGCCAGTAACTAAAAATGAAAAGGCAATGACATAAACGACAAAGACACCTGTAGCCACTGGATTGAACAGAATCACTAGACCTAGTAAAAATTCAAGCAAGGCTACCCACATGATATTGCTACCAATAATAGGGAAAATCAATCCTAGACGATTGCCTTTAAAGAAAGCAATAATGGCTTCTACAATTAACCAAATTCCTACAATGGTCGGAATGACGACCGGCAGGGTCACAAAGCCATAAGCCACGAGGTAAAGAGCTAAGAGAAGACTAACAAACCCTTGGAAAAGATAAACAGGTGAGCGAAGCTCTTTTGGTGCAGAGAAATAGCCTAAAATAGCTGCTATAGAAGAAACCAGTAAACCAAATGCAATCCACCAGCTGTAAGCAACAAGATTAGCTACTGGGTTTGTAAATAGCAAAAGTCCTAAAAAGACAAAAACAACTCCTTTAAGGAACAACAATAAACGATTAGAAAATTTCATACCAATACCTCCGATATAGTATAGTTTTGCTAATAAAACTATTGTACTTATTTTTATAGAAAATGTCAATAAAATAAATAAACAATTTGGAAGTTTCAGTCTGACTTACAAAAAGAAAAGGAGTTTTCACTCCTTTTCACAGATTGAAGACAAAGTCCTTATAAAAGTGTCTTCTAAAGATTTTAACTTCAATCTGAAGCGAGGTTATCCTCGCTTTTTCTATTTATCAAACAATTCCTTATTTTCAATTAAGAGTTCTAGTGGAGATTTATCTCTTGCTACAATAAAACCAGGTTCATATTGGGTATGAAGTGTTCTTTTCTGAGAAGTTGGATCAATATACAACTCATCTCCATCTTCTGTGTATAGTTGGTTGCCTCTTGTTAGGTAAAGTAAATCCTCTAAGTACTGTCCATCAGTATGTAGGAAATGCTCGATGTATTTGACAGCTTTTAAGATCTCACTTACTTTATCAGAGTATTCATTAGATTCAAGAACACTCTTTTCTAACTCAATCTCTTTACTCGTTCCAAAGAGTTGGGTTGGAGTTGCATTAAAATATTCTGCTATCTTATCCAAATTTGCAAAGGTAGGATAGCTTTTTTGTTTTTCGTAATCAGAGATGGACTGTTTACCGATTCCTAAATCTTCAGCTAGTTGAGTTTGGCTTACTCCTTTTTCTATGCGTAATCGTGCCAAATTGGGTCCAAAATTTTGAATAATAAAGGTCATGGGAAACTCCTGTTTTTTTATTTTTAAACTTATTTTATCACCTATAAACTTACAAATCAAGTTTTTAGTTGACTTTGCCCAAAAATATTTTTTTATAAAAATATATTTATAACTTAGAAATAAGTTATAAATGATACAAAAATAGTTCATAAGTTTAGGGACAGTGAGTGAGGAGGAAGTTGAGGATGAGACTATGACTTATGACTATTCGAAGCCTTGGAGCTAGAAATTGTGTGGACAAGGACAAGGGACGAGCCTGACGGGAAGTCAGGCGAAGTCCTGCAGACTGCCGTCCAGACAATTTCTAGCCAAGCAAAAGCTGGCTATTCTAACAGCCAGCAAAAAGGGACACTTAGGACAACGTCCAAAGAACGACGGAACGAGCAATCGTTGATTTGACGGTGTTTCTGAAACCTAAAAAATCTAAAAGAAGGGGGGACAATTTTGTTGGTTTCTATACAAGATTTAAGAAGTATTCAAGAACGATGTGATGTAGGAGAATTAGTACAGCGGTTAGATGTCAGTATTGATAGATTAACGGTTATCTGGGATACAGACATTGGTTCCCTAAGACAAATTTTTAAAAATCTGAAACAGGCAATAAGTACAAGAGTTGATTCATTTGAAATACATGATAACGTACGAGATGATGTATTTACTTTAGCTAAAGATTTTAATGAGTATGATTCAATCAATATTATATTTTTTTCAATTATCCACTTTATGGAAAGTGAACAATTGATTCGAATTGATTTTCAATCCTAATACTTTAAAAGAATTTGATGGAATGAAAGTATGGAGGCAATTAATGTACTTTGCTAGATTGAATTCATTGACGGTACGTTTGTCTCGTTTTGATTTGGCATTTGACATTTTCAACAGGCCTGAAATCGTTAATTTGCAACATATTAAAGGTGGTGTTACCCATAAGGCCTTCTATGGTAGAGGGGGTGAATTAGAGACGAAATATTGGGGTTCTAGCGGTAGTAATGTACAAGTTAGGTTATATGATAAGAATAAAGAAATCATTGCTCACAAGCGCGAAGAGAAGCTAGATTTGGATGTAAATCCGTTTTGGTGGAGACTAGAGTTCCAACTCAGAACCAAAGCGATTGGTGAGGAGATGGTCCAAGATGTTATGAATCGACTTGATAATTTCGGATTTTATAAGCTAGAACATATTCGAGTGGAGCAAAGAGCATTTACAATTATCTTTCTCAACAATCCTGAACTGTTATCATTGGCTTTTTCCAAATTTAAAAATCAGACAGCATCAAAAAAAGAAAAACAAGAGTCCGCAAACTATTGAGAGAAGAAACGAATCAATTTGCGGAAGAATTAAAAGAAGTATTAATACAGAATCTCCCTAAATTAAATACAGAATTACAACTACTTGTAGGTGAGTTTCTGAATTTAGAAAATAAATAAGGAGGATAACTATGGACAATAATTTAATTAGTAACAAAGAATTAATTGAAATGGGCTATCGCCCTCATACATGCAAATGATATCATTCATCAGGCAAGAGAATTACTTGTATCACGAGGCTATACATTTTATAATCGCAAACGTTTGATGGTTGTTCCCAAAAGTGTTGTAAATGAGATTCTAGGAACAGAGGTGGCGTAATATGGCAAGTGTTCGTTACCGAAAGCGAGGAGATAGTAACTTATGGACCTATGAAATTCGTAACGAAGGAAAAACTGTTGTTCATAATAGCGGTTTTAAAACAAAAAAACTTGCAGAGTCAGAAGCTGAACCGATTCTGCAAGAACTTCGTTTAGGAAAAAGAATTTCTAGAGATATTTCTCTGGTAGATCTATATCAAGAATGGCTTGAATTAAAAATTCTACCGAGTAGTAGGTCGGAAGAGACAAAGAAAAAATATCTTCTCCGTAAAAACACAATTGAAAGATTATTTGGAAATAAAAAAGTCACTCAAATTCGTGCGAGTGAATACCAAAGAATAATGAATAAGTATGGGCAAACAGTTGGTAGAAATTTTCTTGGTAGATTGAATACTGGGATTCATCAGAGCATCCAAATGGCAATTGCTGACAAAGTTCTAATAGATGATTTTACACAACATGTCGAGTTATTTTCATCCAAAGAACAACAGATGACGGAAGAGAAATATTTACATACCGAAAAGGACTATCTGGATTTACTTTTAGCAGTAAAGAGAAAATTTGATTACCAACGTTCAATTGTTCCTTATATCGTCTATTTTCTATTAAAAACAGGCATGAGATTTGGAGAGTTAATAGCGTTAACTTGGAATGAAGTTGACTTTTGACAGAGGACTGCTAAAAAAACATATAGGAGGTTTAATACCCTTTCTCATAAATTTGTCCCTCCAAAAATAAAAACGTCTATTCGGATGGTACCGATAGACGAAGAATGTATCAAAGATATTACAATTTCTAAAAAAATTGAACAAGAGAAGGCTAATAAAGAGCTAGGAATCAAGAATAGGTATAAAATGATTTTTTCAGCATTATGGATATATTCACTTGGTACCAGATATTGCAAGTGTCAATAAAGCTTTTGAGTGTTCTTTTTAAATGAATTAGATATTTATCCAATTATCACGACAAAAGGAGCACGTCATACCTATGGAAGCTACCTCTGGCACAAAGGGATTTGACCTTGAGTTATTGCAAAAAAATTCTAGGGACATAGAGATATTTCAATGTTAGTAGAAGTATATGGACACACTTTAGAAGAGAAAAATTTTTGAGGAATTTAATCAAATCAGAGATGTCTGGAAAGATTGCTCATAAAAAAATGTGGGGCAAATGATGGGGCAAATCAGTTATAGACAAAGCAAAAAAAGCCTTGTAAATCAAGGCTTTTTCCTGTTGATTTAGATGCCCCCTGCATGCCTTGGATTTTTGTAGGGTAATTTTGCAAAAGTTGATAGAACAGTATTTTAGGCTTATTAAAGTGTAATAAAATGTGATAAAAGAGGTTGGAAAAATAGAAAGAAGTCGGTCAAAAATCGGACAGAAGGTATTTCAGAGGAGAAATATCCTTTTTATGCCGAAGGAAAAGTCCCTTTTATGCCATGAGAGGGCATGAAATAGGAAAAAGTAAGGCTAGATATGCTTAACAGTCATTTAAAAGGATTACAAAATAGAGCATTATCTTGGAATAATTTTAAATTTTTTTAACAACTAAAGCAATACTTAAGAAAAAAAGTAAAAAAATAGATATAGATCCAGTACAATATTTTTCTAAGTAACTAGTAGTTACAAATAAGTTGAATACACTAGCTAGGAACAAGAAAAAGTGTGAAAATAATTATTTTAATGTTCAATAATAGTTTGTGGCAAGATAGTTTGATCACTTTTCCATAAGTTAAATATGTTATACCACAAAAACCATAGAGCGAAAAAATAGCAAATTATAAATGCGGATTTGTTTAGGAATAATCGTGTAGTAGCCGCCCCAGATAAATTGTCCAAAAAGGTGCTCCTAGAAATAAAGCATAGTGTAAAGCGGCATTTATAAAAAATTTATTGAGCATAGTAAAGAGAGTATTTTTAGTCATTTATTTGTCCTCCTTTAATAACTGACAATGGTAAAAAAATCCTTATTATTATATAATGAAGTCATAGAGTATAATTTAAAACGTGTAACTACTAATTGTAACAATTATAATAATTTCGATATACACGGTATTCTGAAATTCTAATACAAAGTATTTAAGAAGTCAATAGAAGAGGTAATAAGTGTCATATTCAAATGCTTTTTTTCAAGCAATAGAAATAGTTATTTTTTTATTAGTTTAGCATCTCAGAAGGATAATAGAAAGTATATTTCGGTGAAATTAATTTCTGAAAGTTTAGGATTTTCTTATTCTACAACTGTAAAAATTATTGATAAATTAAAAATCTGAAAATTTAATTATTACGAAAGAAGGAATTAATGGGAGGGTATTTCAGTTGTAAGGAGCTTATCTGAGATTACTATGTTAGACATTTTTGAAGCAATTGAAAAAATAATCCATTGTTTAAAAATACAATATAATACTAGTTTGCTTGGGAACCCTATTAAGAGAATTGAGAACAATATTAGAAATAGATTAACTGATTCAGAGAAAATGTTGAGAGTATTTCTATCTCAAGTTTTTGTACAGGATCTAGTAGGGGAAGAGAGTCAAAAGATAATTTGTAACGAAAATGTAACTTTAGCTAATAATTTGAATAGGTGAGTAAGTGAGTGCGCTTATTTTGCCTATTTTTATTTTATTTTATATGAATTTACATTTATAATTTTCCTTAGAAATTATACATAAACATATATATCAATGCAATAAAAGTGTTGACAACTAATCATAAAAAGGTATATAGTTTGAGTAGAATTATAATTTTATAGGAGGATATATGACTACTATTGAAAAATGCATACCCTTTAAGTGAGTTGCAAAAAGGCATGGTTTTTATACGGAAAAGAAGATGGACTCTATCATGATGTTTTTATATATTCTTTTTCGGGGAATATGATTTTAATTTGATTAAAAAAAGCTTTTCAAATATTGATGGATGAAAATCCAGTGTTGAGAACTTCGTTTAGGATAGGAGATTTATCAGAGCCTATCCAATTGGTGCATAAAAAAAGCTGAAGTATCAATAACAGAATTTATAAATTTTGAGGATAAGTTGTTAGAAAATGATATTAATGATTACGTATCTGAGAGACGACATCTATCATTTGAATGGGAGCTTCCCCTTTGTGGCAAGTAGGGGGTATTTAAAAATCAAAACAATGATAAGTTTAGTATTTGTTTGGATTTTCATCACTCTATTTTAGACGGGTGGAGTGTAGCGACGCTTATGCAGACGTTTTGCGAATATTATTTTAAAGAGCTAAATGGAGAAGTGCATAATATATTAATTGAGGAGGATAATAACAAAGGAACTTATGCAGATTTTTATTAAATTGGAGAGATGCATAGTGATGATAAAATTCATCAAAAATTTTTGGGAAAATGAAGTTAAAAAGAGTAATTTAGTGTCACCTTACGGGGGTAACTCAAAAGCAAGAATACTAATATTAAAATCTATGACAAATCAAGAAATCTTAATAGTGATGATACTGTCTCTTTATATCAATTGAGCAATCGGTTAAAAGTTCCGTTGAAAAATATTTGTTTGAGTGTACATCTAAAAGTGTTGTCAATGCTTTCCAATGAAAAAAAGATTACTACAGGTATTGTGGCAAATGGCCGGCCAGAGATAGGGGAGAGTCTACTTTGGGGTTATTTTTTTGAATACACTTCCGTTCACAGTAAAAATCCCAGATTCTAAAAATTGGTCAGACTTTATTTTAAGTAATTTTGAAAAAGAAAAAGAAATTCTGCCATATAGGCGCTATCCTCTTTCTAAAATGTTGAGCGACAACAATAAAGATGCAATATTCTACACAGCTTTTAATTATGTTGATTTTCATGCTTATAAATCTGACACACTGAATAATAGATTCTTTTCGCTTGATGATCTTAAGGTGACAGAAAAAACGAATTTTTCTTTTTCAGCTCAATTTGTTAATAACTCCTTAGAAAAATAAGTTAGGCATCACAATTACATACAATTCGGAACAATTCAGTAATGAACAAATTGACGAGGCTTTAGATTTATATCTAGCGACTTTTAAAATTGTTTTGAATTATTTGAACCACCCAGTAAGCGATAATCGTCTAATTCTTTTGGAAGATTCAAAGTGGTATGCTGAATTGGTAGGGGGATAGAGATGATAATGATTTAGTATCAATTTTAGAAAGATTTGAATATATCGTTCAAAAATCATGGAGAAAAAGTAGCGATAAAGGAAGAAAGTCAGTCTTATACCTACAGTCAACTTGATAAGCATTCTAATTTTCTTGCGTATTTATTACAAAAATAAAATGCTGTTAAATAAGCAAAAGCAAGGTAGGTGTATATTTAGATAGGAGTTTTGAATTAATTAGTTCAATACTAGCTATTTGGAAGTTAGGTGCAGTGTATGTTCCGATAGATAGAAAGTTTCCAATTAAACGTATTGAGCATATTATTAATGATTCCTCAATAGACTGTATAATAGCTAGGGATGAAAAAGATATTGAAAATTTACCAAGCAATACCCCAGTAGTTAGCTTAGATGTACTAAAAGAAGATGAACCAGCAATTGAACGAAAGATTACTTCAAAAATTGTTGAACAAAATGATATTGCATATATCATATATACATCTGGTACAACCGGTGTTCCAAAAGGGGTATGTATTTCTCATCAAGGTATATCGAATTTAATAAAAATTATGATTATTTTGCTGATGATAAAGTGTTAATGACTTTTAATATTGCTTTTGATGGTTGCCTTTTTGATATCTTTGATTTCTCTTTCAAGCGGATCTTGTCTGTGCGTACCATTAACTCAAAGTTTATTGGCTGAAAAATTTAAAGAGTAATATTGAGTACTATGGTATTTCTGTTTTAACCACGACTCCTTCTATCCTTTCGAGTGTAAAGCCGCAAGAATTTAAAACATTGAGAATGGTCAGTGTAGCTGGAGAAAAATGCCCTTTTAATTTAGCAAAAATTGGTCGAAATTTTATGAATTTAGAAATTTATATGGTCCATCAGAGGGACTATCAGTACATCGGAATTCAATTTTTCTTCTAAGATAGATATTGATGAGCCTTTTGAAATTCCAATTGGGAAACCGATTAACAATATTGCTATAACAATCGTTGATAATTTACTACAACCTCTTCCCAAGAATGTAATTGGTGAGATAGCAATATCAGGACAAAACTTGGCTTTTAGGATATACCTCACAGAAAGAGACTGATAAAAAGTTTAAGACTTTCTTAACTTGTTCTAATCAATCTCAGGGAAAAAGAGTTTATCTAAGCGGAGATAAAGGGAAGATTACAGGGGCAAATATCGTATATTTTTTTATGGTAGGGTGGACAGCCAGATTAAGATAAATGGAATTAGGATAGAAGTTTCAGAAATCAAAAATATTTTTAGAAAAAATTTCCTAATGTGGAGACAGCTCATATTATAAAAGGCGAAAAAGGAAGTAGAGAATATATATCAGCTTATCTAGTATTAGAAAAATAAGCAATTAGATTTTGAAGAAAAATTTAGTAGATAAACTAATTGATTTTCTAAAACAATACTTACCTCTTTATATGGTTCCAGAAGAGTTCTATATTTTAGAGGAGACACCGACTAACGACAATGGCAAACTAAGTATTCATGAACTAGATAAAAATGCTATAAAAATTACATAAAAAGCAACCAAAAAATGACTCTTCCTCGAAATGAGACGGAGCAATATGTATTTGATACTTTGTGTCAACTTTTTAGGATCAAGTGGCATGAGTATCTATAGTAACATTTTTGAAATGGGCTGTAATTCTCTAACAGTTTTAGAATTAACTAAAAAAATTAACTTAAAGTATTCTATCCAATTGTCGATTCAGAAAAATTTTTGAAAAATCCAACTATTGAGAAGATTGCTATTGAAATATTAAAACAATTAATTATAGAAAGATCTTAAAAATTTGTAGTAAATGGAGGAATAAAAATTGGATATGGATATTGAAAACTTGAATCCTATAGAAAGAGAAAAATACTTAAAGAATTATTAGAATCAACAAAGCCTTCATCAAACAATTATTCATAATGATCAAGAAAGGTTTGATATTTATCCATTATCGGATGTACAAAAATCGTATTGGGTCGAAAATAAAGGAGTTTTGAAATTTAACCGTCGATTAAGTAATATATATGTTTGCTTGAATTTTTGATAAAAACAGGTTTTATTTTTCCTAAAATTTTAAAAAGTGAGACTAGAGAAATCTGTGAATTTACTGATTCAAAAATCATGATATTCTTAGAACAAAAAAATTGTAAAGGAGTTTAAACAACAAACTAGTAATGAAAAATTAAAATTTAGAGTAGAGCTTAAAAAATATTCAAAAATTCTACGAAATGAGAATATTCTTGAAAGTCAAAAACAGTCTTTAATTAATAATCATATTAACTATGGTGAATGGCCGTTGCTAAAAATTATTGTTACACAGTGGAAAGATAGTACAAATGTTCAGATGTCAATTAGTCCGCTGTTGATGGATGGTGATGGAGTAGCTTTATTTTTAACTCAGTTGTTTCAGAATGCTCTTGGATTTAGACATAAACGTGTTTATGATAATGGATTAACATATAGAGATTATGTCGTTCATTATGAAAAAGCAAAAAGGAACAACTGATTATTTAAATGCTAAAGAGAAGAAAATAGCTAGGTTAGAAAATTTACCTCCTGCTCCCAATTTACCATTAAAAGATAGAAGAAGCATAAGAAAGTTCGAAAAATCAACGTTTTAAAATTGATAAATTCACATTGTTAACGGCACAAGAATGGGAAGAATTCCAAGAATTAATCGCAAAAAAGAAAGTGACTGTACCAGCTGTTCTTCTTACAATGTTTGCAGATGCTGTATCAAAGTGGGTTGCTAGTCCCAGATATTATTTAGGGATGATAAATACTTATCATTTGCCTGAATTAGAGAGTGCCAATGTCTCTATATTAGGAAACTTTAATACGGTTGATTTTATAGAATTTGATTCAGAAATTGCTACTTTCTATGAAAGAGTTCTCGATATCTCTAAGCAATTTTGCGTTTAATTATGATAATGGTAGATATAGTGGATTTGAAGAAATTCGTAAATTGAGAGTTGATAGACAACTGGGAGCAGAGGTAACTTTTCCAGTTGGATTTAATTGTACGAGTTAATATCGCACATCCTTCACAAGATGATGTGCTGAAACCAAACAATATTTTAATGAAATTTGGAGAGAAATATCTACCAAGTTTAAAAAAATGGAGGAGTTAAACATATATACGACTCAATTCCCTTTTATTCCAACAATTGAGAGGGGGACAGTGGAGAATTAAATTGTAAATTTGCAAGATACCTAGAATATTTTCAGGATGGAGTCCTTGAAGATATTTTTAGGAAGTTTCAAACAAAAATATTAAGCTCATTTTAAATGATGAAAAAAATATTGGTGTTATTCGACAAAGGAGACTTTTAAAAATATTGCTAGTAGCAACTTTGTTGAGCCGGAATCTCAATACTACAGAAAAGAAATTTTAAATAAAAATAAAGAAGATTCATTTTTGATATTGTTGGTTTTAAACCTGAAAAATCTTGAAAAATTTATACTTTTTGGAATGTATTCTATACAAATTTTGAGATTTTGTTCGGAGATTAATAAAGAATTTGATGAATCCTTTTACACCAGACGATCTGTTATTATTTGCAGAGACGGTAAATGATTTAGTAGAATATATCGCTTATAAGAAAGGAGTTAATAATGGTTGAAAATTTTCCATTAACTAATGCTCAAAGAAATATTTGGAATATTCAAAAAGGTTAATCCTAGTTTAGCAGTTTCAAATTTAGGTGGAGTGGGGTTCTTTCAATTTGATTATAATTTTGAGTTTATGTCAGAGGTTCTGAATCAAATTATTTTTTTGAAAAACGATAATTTTTGGTTGAGATTTTCTGAGTTAGATGGGGAACCCTTACCAATATTTCATAGAGAATAATCAATTTGATAATTTTGAAGAATTAGACTTTACAGGTTATTCAAATGAATATATCAACGCATATTTTACTGAACAGAGTAAAAAAATTCAACAATTGGAAAAATTCAAAAACTTTATAACTTTTGTATATTTAAACATGGAAATGGCAAAGTGGGAGTGTTTGCTATAGTAAATCACTTGATATTTGATGCTTGGTCTTTCCTTTGATTGTTGATCAAATTATTGATAAATATACTAAACTTTTTAAAAGGTGAGAGTATTACTAATCCTAAGCGTCAATTATATAAAAGCCTATCTAGAATCGCTTGATTTTAAGAAAATAGAGGATAAAAAAATGAAAAAGGGAGAGCCTATTTTGAACAGCTTTATTCAGAAGATTTTGTGTTATCAGAATTGAGTAATATTCCAATTAATCGCGACGATATTACTGGAGATAGGATCTTTTTAATCTTACTGATTTGGAAAGTCAAACAGTGACAGAATTCTGCAATAATTCTAAACTGTCACTGGCAGTATTATTTGAGTCGGCTCTATTTATTTATTTATCAAAAATTAGTAGGCAAAATTCAGCTATTACAATCGGTTTGCCGACTCTAAATCGAAAAAAGGAAAGGAAAGACAAATTCTTGGTATGTTTATTGGTATGCTTCCAATGACGATAGACATTCAACAGGACCAAGATACATTACAAGATTTATTTAAGGCAGTGCAAGATAAACATAAAATATTGTTTAAACATCAAAGTTATAGTCTAAGTAATATTATGAAATTTTTTTATCTGCATCCCAGGGGTTTGATTCGGGTATGTTTGATGTTATGTTTAATTATCAAAAATGGTAAAAGTGAATCTGCTTCGAAATATCATGTGAAAACAAGATATTATTCAAATGGGACTTCGAAGTTCCGTTGGTAATGATGGTTAATGAGAGAGATGGGGAATCGATTGAAATTTCTTATGACTATCAGATAAATAACCTCTCTTTAGAAGAAATTGAAGCTTTCCATTCAAGAATACTTCATGTTGTAAAAACAAATTATAGATAATTCACAACAAAAAAATTAAAGATATAACTATTGTTCCGAGGATGAATTAGAAAAAAATCAATGATTTCTCAAAAGGAATTTCAGAGGATATTGGAACTCAATATGTCTCGCAACTTTTTGAAGAAGTTGCCAAATTAAATCCCCAAAAAGTGGCATCAAAAGGATTCCACAGGAACCTTGACTTATAAAGAACTTGATGATAAATCTAATCAGTTTGCTCATTATCTGTTAGAACATGGCTTAAAAAGGTGATAGGGTTTGTGTCTGTCTCAATAATGATCTGAATTTAATGATTGTTTTCTGGGGAATATTAAAATCGGGTGGAGTCTACGTTCCTGTTGATATCGAATATCCTTTAGAAAGAAGGAAATATATAATTAGTAATTCACAATCTAAATTCTATATTGCTAATAGCATAAATAACGAAATTAAAAAGGGAAAAAGATAATGTTATTCTTATAGATATAAAAAGATTTGTTGGGAGAGTTGTTTTTCTATTCAACAGAGTCTTTAGATATCAGATTTAGAGCAGATGATTCAGCATATATTTTGTATACCTCTGGAACTACAGGAAATCTAAAGGAGTTGAGAATACACACGCCGGTATTTTTAAACAGAATTTTATGGATGAAGCAACAATTAAAAATTTACAGCGAATGATAGAATATTGCAAAAGACATCTATAAGTTTTGATGTTTCAGTTTGGGAATTAATACTACCACATGTAATTGGAGCTGTACAAATCCTTTGTGATTTAGGAACTGCAAAAGATACAGATTATTTGAAGAAATTGATTATTTCTGAAGAAATTACATGTGCACATTTTGTTCCAAGTTTATTAAACGTTTTTCTTGAAGATAGTGTACGAACTAATTTGAAGAAAAATTGTATGTAGTGGTGAGCAACTACAATATGAGACTGTTAAAGCTGCTTTTGATGGAAAAATCCTGGGGTTCAAATTTATAATTTATACGGGCCGACTGAAGCAGCCATAGATGTAACGTGCTATTCTGTAGATAAGAAAGCTTTATCAAACAGTATTATTCCTATTGGGAAACCTGTGTATAACACAGAGATTCGTATTGTTAATAAAGAAATGAAAGATTTACCCATCGGAGTTGCAGGAGAATTAGTGATTTATGGAATTCAAGTAGCTAAAGGCTACTTTGGTAATGAACATTTAACTCAGGATGTATTTGGAGCAGATTCATCGCGAGGTGGGATGAGATATTATAAAACAGGTGATATTGCTTATTGGAATAGATTAGGGCAGCTTATATTTATTGGGAGGGAAGATGGACAAATAAAAATAAATGGTACTAGAATAGAGATTGGAGAAATTGAATCACAATTATTGAAGTTGGAAGGTATATCTGACGTTTCAGTAGTTAGTAGAGTTATAAATGGTAAAAGAGTTACTAGTTGCATTCTATACAGGGGAAAAAGAATTGTCTAATATGGAACTTAGAACTTCATTATTAAATACTCTGCCAAGAAAATGGGTGCCTTCTATATTTGAAAAAGATTGAACAGATGCCATTAGTAATAAGCGAAAAAACAGACATCAAAAAAATTGAAGTCTTATTCAATAAAAATTGCCGATATCAAAAAAACTCTAAGCCAAAAATCAAAACTAGAATCTGATGTACTTGAACTAGTCAAAAAAATACTTGGAGTGGAAAAATTTAAATGTTAAATCAGATCTTTTTGCAAATGGACTTGATTCTATAAAAATCTATAAGAGTCATTTTCAGAATTATCTAAATTAGGTTATCATACAGACATTGAAAAAAATTATATCAATATGTAACTGTAGATGAGTTAGTAGAAAAAGGACTGACTAAAATTCATCAGGAAGCAAAGGCTAAAGAGTTTGAGTTATTGAAAAAAAGAAGATATGGATATGTTGTTTAACATGAATAGGAGTGAAGAATAATATGGATACAATTGTAGAATTTAAAAATGTCAGTAAAAGGTATAATAGTGGGGAAATTGTTGTTACAGCAGTTGATGATGTTAGTTTTACAATAAAAAAAGGTGAATTGGTTATCATTGTTGGTGCTAGTGGTGCTGGTAAAAACGACTATACTGAATCTGTTAGGTGGAATGGACAGTTCTTCTGATGGAGACATCTGGGTTGAAGGGCAAAATATTAGTACTTTTTCTCAAAAAGCAATTGACAGAATATCGAAGAAAAAAATATTGGTTTTGTGTTCCAATTTTATAATTTGATTCCTAATTTAACTGCTTTTAGAAAATGTAGAGCTAGCTTCACAAATTTCTCAAAAATCCACTTAACGAAACTCAGGTGCTAAAAAGAAGTAGGATTAGAACAAAGATTGAGTAATTTTTCCTTCTCAGCTTTCAGGTGGTGAGCAGCAAAGAGTAGCAATAGCAAGGGCTATTGCTAAAAAATCCAGATATTCTTTTTATGTGATGAACCGACTGGTGCTCTAGACTATAAAACCGGTAAAAAGTATCTTGAAGCTTTTACAGGATACTTGTAGAAAAAAACAATAAAAACTGTTGTTATTATAACTCATAATTCGTTGATTGAGGATATAGGAGATAGAATTATACGAGTTAATAGTGGGAGAATAACAGAAAAATATTGTTAATGAGTTTCCTAAGAACATAGATGAAATTGAGTGGTAATGGTGAATGTAATGAAATCATTTTATAAAAAAACATTTTTAGAACAATTAAGCAGTCTTTAGGAAGGTATCTAGCAATTTTAGGAATAACATTTTTGGGTTCAATGATGTTTTCAGGCCTTCTTTCTACTTCTGCCAAGTATGACGAAAAACTTCGGATTCATATTTTTCTAATGCTAATTTATTTGATATTAAGATTATTTCTAATTCAATGTTTTTCTAATAAGGAATTAGTTAAAAATATCAAACCAAAAAGAATGTGAAAAAAATATTAAAAACTAGTTTATTAGATAGTCAATCGGAAATTAATTCAGAAAAATTATACGTTACGTTTGATTGCTTTTATCTAGTTTTGATAACTTAGGTATGAACAAGCTAACTTTAATTGAGGGAAAAAATGCCTAAAGATGATAAAGAGGTTGTAATAGTAAAAACCTGTTGAGGGATTTTCTGATTCTAAAATTAAAGTGGGTGATAAAAATTAAATTATTTTCAAGTAGATTATTAAAAACCGATGAGGTGACTATTGTTGGGATTGTTAACTCCCTGAATATTTTTCAAATGGGTCAGTTTCTTCATCTGTAGGAACTGGAAAAATTGATTTTGTTATCTACGGGAAAAACGAGTTTATTATTAAATGAGTTTTATAATCAACTTTATTTGACAGTTTCACCTACTTATATCAAAGGTAAGGGAATTGCTAATGTAGACTATTCGAACAAAAATAAATCAATTGAAAAATCGATTAGGGAAGATATTCCTGATAGTAAAAATTGGCTAATAAGTGATAGAGATGCTAATGTAGGCTATATTGCTTTAAAGAATGATATCAATAGTATTTCAGGAGTGGCGCGGATATTTCCAATTATTTTTTTATAGTTGTTGCAGCTTTTGTTGCAATGACTACAATGACTAGATTAGTAGAGGAAGAACGAATAATAATTGGTACATTAAAATCGTTAGGTTACTCTAATCAGAGGGTGTTACTGAAGTATCTCATATACTCAATGACTGCAAGTATTTTAGGTAGTACTATAGGTGCCTTTGTTGGTTTCAGAAGTATTCCAAATAGCATTTGGGATACATATTCGATAAAATATTCACTTCCAACTCTTACTCAGAGTGTTGATTGGGAGGTTGCCTTAATTTCAATTATTGGTCTTACAATAGTAACTGTGATTTCAACATTAGTTTCTGTCAGAAACAATGTTAGTCAAACTAGCTCTCAATTATTGGTACCTCAAGCACCAGTGGCTGGTAAGCGAGTAATTCTAGAGCGGGTTACTTTTATTTGGAAAAGGATTTCTTTTTTATATAAGGTTACAATACGAAATGTCTTTTTAGATAAAAAGAATGTGGATGACAATATTAGGCGTAATGGGATGTACAATGATTCTAGTTACAGCTTTTTTGAGAGAAAGTCTACAAAATTTTACTCGAGATCAGTACAAAGAAATATTTAAATATGATGCTACTTTTTGGAGTCAAAACGGTGAGACAACTCAGTATCAAAAATTTTTAGAATCTAATGACGTGAAGTTTTTGAAGTTTCAAAAATTCTTCAATTGAGATTGAGAAAGAAAATACCAACTATAATATTAATCTTATTGTACCTGAATTGAGAAATGCAAATATAGAATCTTTTATTTCTTTAAATGACTACAAGACTAATGATCATTTATCTTTTGATGAAAGTAGTGCTATAATAAGTCATAATATTGCTCAACGATTGGGGAGTATCAGAGGGTGATACTATTACTTTCAATTTATATGGAGATACAGAAAAGAAAAAAAGTTAAAATATCTAAAATTACTAAGAATTATCAGGAAAACTATCTATATTTATCACCTAAATTATATGAAAGTCTTTATAAACAGAAACCAATTTATAATAACTATTATATAAAAATTTGTTAAAGCTAACAATAGTGAGAAAAATACTTTGTATAAAAAAAGTTGAGAGGTATTGAAGAGGTAACTTACATTAATAAAAAAACAAACCATAGTGAATCAAATTGATGAAGGATTACAAGGAATGAATATGATAGTTATCATACTAATTGTAGCTGCAGGGCTCTTAGCTTTTCTTGTGCTGTATAATATTAATAATATAAATGTTTCAGAAAGAACTCGTGAAATATCTACTTTAAAGGTTTTAGGTTTTAAGAATGGAGAAGTTGAAGCATATGTATTTAGAGAAGTAATTATTCTAACAATTTTTTGGTTTGCGTATTAGGGGTTAATGATAGGCTACTACAGTTTCCTTTAATGTTATAAAAATCAATTGGAACCGATTTTTTTATGTATTTAACGAAAAATATAAGTATATCTACTTTTTGTATATTCAAGTATTATAACATTGGTTTTTGCTATGATTATTAATATTTTTATGATTTTTAAATTGAGAAATATTAATATGTTAGACTCTTTAAAGTCCGTAGAGTAGATAGATAATTTGAATCGAATATAGGTGAAAAGTATACTATTGATTAACTTTCGCCTATTTGTATTAAGGAGAAAATATTGTTAAATATATATTATGCCAATGTTAAGGAAATGGATTATAATAATTTATATGATGATTTTTGAAATTCTTTCAGAAGAAAAAAACAGAAACTTTCTTCATACATATTTGATAAAAATAAAAATTCAGAGTATTTTATCTGAATTATTAGTTCGCTATGGTTTAATTCATGATTTTGGATTTAAAAATGAAATTAATTTTATAGACAATCCTTTTTGGTAAGCCTAAAATTGAATTTAGTTCAATACAATATAATATTTCGCACTCAGATGATATTGTAATTTGTGCCATTGGAAATGGTATAATTGGAATTGATATTGAGAAAGAGGAGGATATTGATTTTGACAATCTAATTACTTTTTTTCATTTAAAAGAAAGACTATTTTTAGAAAGTAAACCTTTTCAAGAAAGGAAGCGATTATTTTATAGAATGTAGGGTGCAAAAGAGGCGTATTTAAAATATAGGGAATAGGTTTATTGAAATCTCTAGATTCATTTAATATAGATCTTGAAAAACTAATAGTTTTTGATGGGGGTGAAATGAAAGTTAGAATAAATTGTTGTTTATTAGAGAACTTCTGAAGGTTATAGTTGTGCAGTTTGTCATAATATTGAAGGTGAAGATTTATCAAATTTAACAATTACTAAAGTAATGTCAGATAAATTATACATATTGAAATAATTATAAATTTTAGAGGGTTATAAATGATAGAAAGAAAACGGAAGAACAAAATAATAATGATATGTTTTCCATTTGCTGGTGGGCAGGGAAATGAATTTTTAAGGTGGCAAGATTATTTTTGAAGAGGAAATAGAAATAGTTCCTCTTCAATTATCCGGCAGGGGAATAGAATTAATGAGGAATTTAATGAGAATTTTGTTGAGGTAATTGAGGAAATTTCTAACAATATATATTTATCTTATAGAGATTCCAAGTTTATTTTTGGGGACACAGCATGGGAGGACTACTTGCATTTTGTTCGGGAGTATATCTTTACGAAAAAGTACTCTATTTCTCCGGATTTTTTTGTTTTTCGGGTTGTTTTCCAAAAATTACATTTAAGTAATAACAATTATTTGTTAGGAAAAAGTGACAGTGAAATAGTTGAAATATTAATCAAGATGGGAGGTGTTCCAGAGGAATTACTTCCGTATCCGAAATTATAAAATTTTACCTATTATTAAATCTGATTATAAATTGATGAGTAATTCTTATTTTCCAACTAAAAAAATTTCATGCCCAATTAAGACATATAGCGGTGAACAAGATTTTGTTAGTCCGACTACTTATGTGAAAGATTGGCGGATACATACTAATGATTATCTAGGAAATATGGAATTCCAAGGAAATCATTTCTTTATTTTTTTGAACATGATATGTCTTGATATAATGTCTACACTCAGTAATCATATGACGTTTGATTGACTTTATTATATAAAAAGAATTAATTGTCTATAGTTTAAAGCAGAAAGTAATTATGGTCATTTGAGGGTGAAAAAAAGTGTATTTGAGGGTGAAATATTTATTGTTAGTAAAATATGCTACAATTGATTTATGAATAAGTTTCAACATAATTTTTACAAAAGAAGATATACTCTGGAGCATTCAAGAGGTTGTTCAACATTTTAGATGGGATAAATCTAATAAAGAACTGAAATTACAGATTTGGCGGATGCGTTCTCGATTAAATATGCTAGAAGAAATTTTGGAAAGAAATGATTAGAGATAGGAGATGGAGTAGGGTAAAATAAAAGCGTATGAGTTTTTTTATTCGTACATTTTATTTTGTCTATTTTTATGATATAATAACGGTATCATCTCTTAACTTTCGTTGAGAAGCGAAAGGGTGGTATCAGTGAGTCAATTCCTATAGCTCTTACTTGCTATCGCAGCAAATGTAATCGCGTATTTCATTTGCAAAATGGCTAGATAGCAAGGACAATCGAGATGACTAGCCTAACTAACCCTGTTTAAACCGCAAGGAACATAAAAAAACACCCCATCTATTTGCAGTAGTTGGGGTGTTTGGAGTGTGCAGTGAGCACAATTCCTAGTAGTCTTATTATACTATACATTCTATAAAAAGTCAAGGGTATTTAGTTTGTATAGAGTGTATGGTATAATATTTATAGAATATATGGAGGCGGAATAATGGAAGAAAAAAAGAAGACAAAGTTATTAATAAAAAGTTCGCATGGATTCTTATAGGATCGATTGCTGCTTTATCTCTTGTAGTATACTTAGTAGGGTATCAATTCTAACGGTGGTTCTAAAAGTTCAGGGAATAACCTAGATGGTACCTATTATGTTTATCATAGACATAATAATACAGTTATCGAAGATAACATCCTGAAAATTGAAGGAGAGACAGCTCTGTTTAAAGGTGCTTATGTAGTCAAGCATGGTGATGATGACAGTGGGGATAAGTGGCGTATTGATACTAAAAGACAAGTGATTGTGGTACAACAGACTACTTCTCATGAATATCCTTATATTTTGAAAGGAGATCTTTTGACATTTAATAATGACTATTATGTTAAAGAAAACTCCGAAACTTATAAAAAAGCTGAAAAGATGTCTGAGCTAGCTTACGACACACAGTATTAAGAAAAGTACTGAATGTACTGACCCTAAAAGTTAGATTTTTTCTGTCTAACTTTTGGGGTTCGGTTCAGAATCAGTCTTTTTTATTTTGCAGGTCATAGAAGGCAAATTTAACTTTTCTGTTGACTTCTGTATCGGTTAGTTGCTTGCTGTTCCAAGCATACCATAATGTAAGTCCTTTATCATATTGTGACCAGGTCTTGAGATAAGGGAAAATCTTCTTTGCTTTCTGACAAAAAAGTTTATTTTTTAGTTCAGGCAGTAATTGATGAGTAATGAAACTTTCGCTTGTCAGAAGTTGTTGTAACTTATCAAAAGGTGTTAATTTAGCTTGTCTGTAATCTTTAATAAATTTGTCTTTCAAGGAGCTGAAGATAGATTGGATGTCATTTCGATTTTGGTTTGATTGATAGCTCCGTATAATAGAATCGATTTCGCTTGTATGCAGTGTAGTGTTGAACGATAGAATATCGTTTTAGTCTTCTAAAGAGAGCGCTGGGTGATACATCAAGGCAATGGAAAAATGTCTTGGAAACTCTTATTTTCATGTAAAATATTCCTAAAAAGAATGATATCCGGCATTAGGATAAAACTTGAAAAAAATAATCTGCTTCTATTTCTGCAAAGTTATTTTCGTTGTTATCAGTAAATACTTTTTCCGTCATGGTTTAAAAAGGTAGTGCCCTGAGTTCATGGCATTTGGTGAAATTTTTGCCGATGTTGGTGGTGGTTGCTGTCATAGGGTGATTAAATAAATCCCCTGATTATCAATGATAGAGAACCCAGATATAGTATTTCTTAGGTCATGTCCGATAACTAAAAATATTATTGCTACTAATTTGAGATTCAAAAAAAGAATGATAAGTATAGCTGCTCGCCTTCATATCATTCAGTTTCATAAAAGGGTATAGTAATTCTTTTTGCTTTTTGGGTGACTTTAAAATAAGGATGTTTCATTAATTCCAGCCTGTTTTATTATTTTCCTCAATGAGCTTTTGTCGTTCAATCAGCACTTCTTTTAAGACTTCTTCCAGATCCTTTTTTTGTCGTTCAGTTAGATTTTTTTGATGTCTTTCTATATAAAATCTCGAACTCTGAGAGATTTATTTCATCTGATTTTCTATTGTCGGTCTTACCTAATAGATAATCAATAGAAACGTTGAAAAAGTCCGCAAATTTTTAGCGTTTCTTCTCCAGGCTTTCTTTACCACTTTCCCACTGCTGATAATTAGGTTGTTTAATTCCAAATTTTTTTCAGCTATTTGTTTTTGTGTAAGTCCTGCTTCTTTTCTTAGCTCCTTTAGCCGCTCTGGAAACATGAGATTACCTCTTTTTTTAAAAAATTTTTTAAATTTTTCAAAAAACTTGACAATATACTCTATTGAGTATATAATTGAAATATACTCAATAGAGTATAAAATAAATCTAGTCAAATCTTACTCAATGGTATGGTTTAGATAGAAAAGAATTGAGCAGTAGGGTTGACAGTATAGATTTAAGATAAGATTGTTCTTTGAAAATTAAATAAAAGTGCGTCAGACAGCCTAACCGACTAATCCAACACACTATAAAGTAGCAATTATAGTTTACAGGAAATTTGACGATTTGTCAAGTTTGTTTAAAAGGTAAAAAGCGAGGAGGCTGGAGCTGTTCTAGTTTCTGGCGAATCTAGCACACACGCACCAGCTTTTGCCTTGTGAGCTGGCTTGGATGAATCACAAGGAACTGCTACCGAGAGGTGGAGGCACTATTTGGTGAAAACGTGGTGAGGCGGATAGCTGAGTAGAACTATATGCGGGCGGTGTGTGAGCTACTTTTGTAGGCTTGCTAATGGATAAGGTGAGAAAGAGGGTCTATTGATTCAGGGCTGAATTCGTGACTTATTCGTAGAGTAACTTTGTAGTTTGACAAAAGTGAAAGATATGCGAAGATATGAGCATGTCCTAAACAGATATCATCTGTTTAGAGGAGTAGCAAAAATGTAAAATGAATTTAATGTGGCAGCAGATTATCAAGATAGATAGTCTGCTTTTTCTATTCCTTTAAGCAGATGATAGGCAGTAAAAGTCACAATATTTTATAAAAATACTTAAGGGCACATAGTTACTTTTTGTTTATCAAAGTATTTTTGCAATTGAGACAGGCTAGTTTAACTCCTGTCTTTTTATTTCACAGAAATGAGGTGATAGAGATGATTAGGAAGTTATTACTGTTTATTGTGAGTGCATTGGCTTTAACAGCTTCCCTTGCTGTTTTTGTCTTTCTTTTGCTTGGATTTTTAATTGGAAAGGCAGTGAAAGGAATATGATTTTTATTCTTTCTTTGTTTGTTAAGGCGCTCGCCTGTATTGGTATGGTATTGCTTACTTTTTATTTTTGCTTTATAGAATGATGAGAAAAAGGATAAAAACTTGATAGACAGTTAGATTATGTTAGTAGAATTGTGAGTGTATTTTTTTAATGCTTTTTATTGTCTATGCTATTTCTTTTCGGATTGCTTCTTTGGTGGAGTTTTTGTTTATTCCTTGCAATTAGATTTATAGAATGGGTTCTGAAATTCTTATGATGTATTTCGGTTGGAAAGGTGGTAGAAAGGTGAGGGAAGATGAATTTTTAGTTATCTTTTTATTTTCGCATTAGCTATTGAGTTTATTTGGATAGTTGTTTTTCGTTTTGACGGATCCAGATTATATTAGAAATGTTTTTTGTCAGTTCATGCAGTTGTTTAAGTAAAGGAGGATGAAATGGATTTATTTGAAGAAATAAAAAATGAGACTTTTGTAGCTTTGGTTGTAGATGGGGATGATCAAGTCCTAAAACTTTATGACAACTATGCAAACACTGAGTTTTCAGGAAGTGTGACAAAAACAGAAGACGGGTATGTGCTCAGACTACAAGATTCTTTCTTTAAAGAAAGCCGCACGATTAGAACAGCTAATGCACAAAGAATTTATGACGAACTCTGGCAGTTAGAAGCAGGCCTGTGTAAAGTTCATGCGGCGATGCCGGACTATCTGATTTGTTTTGAGTAAAGAGAAAGGAAACTGGATGAGCAGGAATGAATTATAACAAAGTTGTTATTGCCTATTATCAATCAGGTTATCGTAGAATCTACGATAACTTTTTATTTTCTTTTTAAAATTTATAAAAATAATAGGCTGATGTTAAAACGGCTCTGTAAAAGCAGCTTAGAGGCTTTAGAACGATTAAGCAAACAATCCATAGAAAGAGATAAAATCGTGACACAGTCTCTTATGCTGCCGTACAAAAGCCAGATTGAAAAGCAGTATCGAAAGCTGCGGAGAGGAGTTTTGAAATGCGTTATTTTGAAAAATCGATTTGAGGGAATATTGAAAGGTTTAGATTTTCCCTGCGGATGTGCTGGGGATCCAGCGCACTGTGAGCAGTGCTATCAGGAGAGCATGGGGGAGATGGATGAGATTTTTCACCGTCATGATAACCATGACGCTTTTTCTAAGCAGCTGATGAATTGTCGAAACAGCTATAAGCGTCAGCTGAAAAAGGAATATTTAGGAATCTAGGAATGAGGTGGATAGATGACATTGGCTCGTGCTCCTGCGGCTGCTTTCTAAGTAAAAGCAAATAGAACAAATAAAAGAAAGAAATGAGGAATACACATGGCAGATTTGCAAGTGCTCCCTGTGGGGCAAGAAGTGATTGGAAAGACAGGACTCTTTGTCCTGCCAAACTTTACAGAACGACCAGCGACTACTTACAGTGACGCATACCGTGACTTTGAAGTCAGCGGAGATGTGCAGAATGGCGTCCGGATTCGGGTTTATGGCCTGGAAAACTCTGATATCCCCAAGGATAAGGGAATGCAGAAAATTGAGAGCCTAACTGGCCTTGTGATGACCGTTGGGTCAGTTCGTTCTCGTGGGAAGTCCAAAGATGAAATCGTCTTTGAAGCAAAAGAAAAATGAAATTGGCGAAATAAGGAGGCAACTATGACTTTTGTAGTAGAAAAATTTAATACCAGTACTGATCCTTACAATCTGGCAAATCTTGGCAAGCTGACCTTTGTTGGTTTCCGGGAGGCATTTGATATTTCCGAAGACGGGGAGCGTGAGGCTCATGCTACCCACATTGAGGTCTTCTCAGATAAGCTCAATGATGTTATTGGCCTGAAACTGCCGGATGGCTACCAACCCGAAGAAGTTCCTTTCATGTCTGAGATTGAGGTGATTGGTAAAGCCAGTCCTTTTATCTATAACTTTAACCGGACAGTCAACCAGCGAAATGCGGACCCTTACGAAGTCCGCTCGTATGGTTTCGCCTTTGCGGGTAGATGGCTTTTAAGAAGGCAGCTGCTCCAAAAGTCAGACAAAGCACCAGAAAATAAGGGGTAAGACTGAATCAACCAGATTCGGTCTTTTTATTGGACTAGGAAGGAGAGGAAATGTCTGTTTTACGCTCCATTTTCCGCTATAAGGGGGTGCGGATTCGGCCTTGGATGATGAAAATCCCCTTACTCTTGTATGGCCTCCTGCTGCTTCCTGTATGGCTGGCCTTGGGCTTCCTGCTCTACATTCGCAGAGAAGATGTTCAAGCTCTGAATCCAGCTTTACTGTTAATGGTGGGAGCCGGATGGTTGCTGAACTTTTCTTAGCTGCTTTTCTCAATCGCTTCCTGGAGGAGCGGCTGCTTTTCTGGAAAAAACTATTTCGCATGAGTATCCTGGCTCGCTATCTCTATGAGCGAGGCTACTACTACGAGAAAAAGAAGAAAGAAGCGGGCAAGAAAAGGACCATCAAGTTCCCTAAAATTTACCTCAAGCAAGGCCGCTATGAGCTAGAGGTCATGCTGGAGCTGTCCGGTTCTAAGTTTCAAGACCAGTTTCTGAAACTAGGTGGGGACTTTGAAACAACTTTTTTCATGGATTATATTGAGGATAACTACGAAGAAAAATTTATCGTTTATAAATTGGCCTATTCTGCTTATCTGAACCGAATCCATGCGAGAGATGTAAAAATTGTTAAAGGCAAAGGACTAAAGCTGTCTAAATCTGTGTACTGGAACTATGTCGAAAATCCTAATTTGCTTCTTGCTGGGGGAATTGGCGGCGGGAAGACAGTCTTTCTGCGTTCTCTTTTGGTCGGAGCAGGAAAGGAAGGGACGGCTTATCTGTGTGATCCGAAACATGCCGATTTTGTTCCCTTAGCCCGACTAGAGGTCTTTAAAGACCGAGTCTTTTATACTAAAGAAGACATTGTCGCCATGTATGAGCGGTTTGAACAGATAATGGAGGCTCGCTATGCCTACATGAATCAACTCATGGAAGAGCGAGGCGAGAAAGAGTTGGGAAATTTTGAAAAATATGACCTAAAACCCGTTTTTCTGATTCATGATGAAGTGAATTCCTTTATATCTTCTCTTGATGGGAATGCTTCTTATGGTTTGTGGGAACGGTATCGAAAGGCGGATGATAATGTGACACTAAAGGGCCGTCAGGCAGGCTGTTATATCATTAAAGCTTTCCAACGTCCTGGTCATGACGACTTACCGCTGAAAATCCGCTCTAATATGATGTTCCATGTCACAATGGGCCGCCTAGATGAATATGCTTATGCGGCTATGTTCGGGGAAGAAAACAAGCATAAGAACTTTCGCAATGTGTCCTATTTAGCAGGAAAGCGTGTCTATGGTCGAGGTTACTGCGCTAATTTTGGTGACCAGGCTCAAGAATTCTATGCTCCCTTGATTGACAAAGATTTCAATTTTTATGATCTCTTTGAGAAATATGAACGGATTGAAAATCCTTTTGATCCTCTGGAGGCAGGCAGCCAATACCAGCCCGCACAGACAATATCAGAGAATCAGGTTTTAACTCGTAAAGAGGCTTTGCAGGCTCTGCAGGAAGATTTTTCCGACCTAACGGACCGAAATATCCGAACGGTCTTTGACCTCTTGAAAGATGGATTGTATCCCTTTGAAATGGGAGAGACCGGCAGTCCAGTCATCAAACAAAAAGACTTGGCGGCTTTTCGTCAGGTCTTTGAAGAGAGGGAACGCTCGGACAAGTCTTATAAACAGATTGTTCAAGAACAATTTGGCTAGGGCGGACAAGCGAACAGCGCCAGCTTAAGCGGTGAGGCGCTGGGCGCTTCTGTCTAGCTGAAAGCGGCCGGCCGTGAGGCGGGCTGCTTTCATGTAACCCCCTGTATGTTAATAAGGGGGTTACGGTGAATCACAAAATCATGAATGCCTTGAGACTCTAGCTTTCAAGGCGATTTTAAAAATTGCTGAAAGAAGGACTTTCAGCGGTTTTTAAAGTCGAAAGACTGACAAATTAAAAAAAGGAAGGTGAATCTATGCTGTATGAAAGGGATTGAAACAAAGGACATGGAGAGGCTACGCCTCTACTTGGGGTTTTCCAAGAAAGAGTTTAGTCGGCTCTTAACCATTTCACCAGCGACCTATAACCGCTACTTGGGAAAGGACACGGTGTCTTTTAAAAAGGTCGGTCTGCCCCTGCAGGAGCTGCTGTCGCTGAACTCAACATCTAGTGTCCGCTTGACTGGCCGGATTGACTATATCCGCTTCCGCTTTCGGACTTTGGATTGGTTAGGGGTGATAGATAAAGTCTTTGGGCTGAAAAAGAAGCCCTTTATCCAGTATGACTTTGGACGCTATGGCTATAGTATGCTTGAAAATTTCAATTTTATTAATGTCTATCACTCGGAGAAAGATGAGAACATGGGAACGTTAGTTGAAATGACCGGGCGAGGCTGTCGGGAGTTCGAGTGGTACTTGAAAAATGAGCAAGGGGGGCGAACCTGGCAGGAGGTTGTAGAGGCAGCTCTGGCTTATTCCAAGAGGAAAACCCAGTCTCAGGAAGAGGCAGCTGATTTTCTCAAAATCACCCGTCTGGATGTTTCCTTGGATGAAACCTATAACAAGGACGGGAACTATAACTTATACAAGCTCAAGGTAAAGAAAGAGCAGGGCTTGATTCAGTCTAAAATGCGCTCTTTCAAGTTCATTGATGGGGAAACCCAGAACCAGGCAGACGGCTGCTCAGTTTATTTTGGCTCTCGGCAGTCATCTGTTCTGTTGAACTTCTATGAAAAGGACTTTGAGCAGGCTCACCAGTCCAAGGTGTCGCTGGAAACCATTCGGGAGCTTTACGGCTATAAAAACCGTTATGAGGTCCGCATGTTCGGTGATAAATCTCATGATTTCCTCCTGGAGTGGTACTATCAGCGGGAGGATATGGCCAAAAAGGCGGTCGGCGTTATCAATGATAAGCTCCATGTCTATGCCAAAAAAGGCAAGCGCCTGATTCTGGATCCAGACTGGTACAAGCTCATGGGGAGCCTAAAAGTCTGTCAGTTTGTGACAGCTCCTCAAGAGGTGGCTATAGCAGAAAAACAATACCGCTGGTATGAGCGGGTCGTAGCGGGGACTAGAAAGTTTCTGGAGGAAGTGGAGGCTGTGACGGGTTCGGGTCGACTAGCAGAGATAGAAGAATATGCGGAGATTCCAGAAAAACGATTGAAAGAATTGGAATGGCTACAAAAAGGAAGCAAGGAGGCAGCAGTTTGAAAAAGATTGAAAGAATTACCCCAGATTCAATGGCAGTTGTAGACCGTGAACGCTTATTTGTTCAAGTGGAGGGAAAAGCAGATTTAGTCTTTGCCAGCCAGTATTTTCCTACCTATCAGGGGTTTTACCGCTTATTGCAGATTCCCATTATTCCATCCGAGACCCAACCTCGCTTTCTGCGGGACTGTTCGATTGATTGGGACCGGATGCCGGAGGGAGTCACGGCTTTAGTAGAAACTTGTAAGCAGAGGAGGAGAGATGGGAAATCTTAGTCTGTTATTGAAAAGCCAGTTGCAGGAGAAAGAAGACTTGGCTGTTGTCATCAAAAAACTGGTTCACTTGATTCCAGCTCGTTCCTTCTACTATCCAGAAGTGCGCCATCATCCGACCTACCGAGATTACCAAATGGACATCCAGTGCCTTGTTCAGGACGTGAGAAAGTACAAGCGTCCCTCTGATAAGGAAATGCTTGGCTCGCTGATCCGGCAGTATGAGGAAGAATTAAGAAACTTAGTAAAGGGTAAGCGCCGCTGGCTGGAAGAAAATTTGTTGCGGCTGGAGAAAGACCAGCAGATTCAAGATATTTTGTTCTTTGCGGCTAAATACCACAAAGAGAAGTTTTTATTGGAAACTAAGAAAAGGAGGTAGGCCATGTTTTATAGATTTTGGGAACCGCCTGGTATGGTGGAATGGGTGGGCATGACCTTTCCAGATAAGCTGCTACAAGAAAAATCTAAGAGCTTATTCTGTAAGCAGGCAGAACAAAGAAAATCCCGTCCTCCTCCTGACGTCTACATCACCGAATACCAGAGAACTTGAAAGAAATGAGGAAAAACAGATGGCACAAACACGAAACGAAGCAGATAAGAAAGTCTTGGCTCTTGTGAAAGAGGCAGGGGAATTGCTGGTCAATCATAAATATGATGAAGTCTGGCCAGTGATGGGACAGTTAAATAGTTTAATCAAGAAGAAAGACGACTTGACCTTACCGGGCTATATGGTTGAAGTTTTGGAAAAGTATACTAGGGACTACTACCATCAAAATGGTATTGTGACCCAAGCTCACAAAGCCATGACCGCTATTGGTGGGAAACTGTCGCAGGTGGAATAAGGGAGAGGCAAATGCCTCTCTTTTTGTTTTGAAGGAGACCAAAATGACACAACATGCAATGATTACCAATACCCGGACCGGTCAAAAGGCTAAATTTTCTTTGCCTTTTCCGATCCGTCAATTAAGCAAAATTGGAGTAGATGAAAACTTTGAAGGAGAGCTCTATGTAGATGGTGAAGATGATACTTTCGGTTTTGGGGTAGACGGTTATCTGACGGTTGAAGAGTTGCGGGAGTATCTTAAAGACTACGAAAATCGTCAAAATCCTTATCATTTTGATTATATGATGTTAAGCCGCTTGCAGCAGGACTGTAATTATTTTCTAGGCTATGGCAATCGTTATGAGGGGCATCTCTGGGCTGGTAATGTTGCTGGCCAAATTACAGAGATGAAACGCATTTGGAGAAAGTTCCCAGAAGATAGTAAGCCAGAATGGCTGACTTGGGAGGGTATCTTAGACTATGAAAGGAGGATGACAGAGCACTCATGATTGCGACGATAAGAGTTCGAGCAGACGGATCCAGCTCTGAACTTTGTCAGTTAGACCTGATGAAGTTTAGTATTGAGGGGGTTCGTCAGAGGATGGAAGAAAAAGGGATTCGGGAGGAAAATGTTTTTGTTTCGGGCTTCTCTGATTGGGAAGTGGATATAGTTATGTCTCTTCAGGAAGCTTATATTCTAAAACAGAAGATTGCGAATCGGTATGAAGGGGATGACTACTTAGTCCAGTATTTATTCAAAGCTCATAAGTCCTTTATCTTTGTGATGGCTCATAATTTTGAATTTGTGAGCAAAGACGAAGTTGAGCTTATGCAGCATCTGTTAAAAGAGGTTGAAATGGATAGGGTGGTCATGTTCTTTTACCAAGCCAACAACTGGACGGCTGCTATCCAAACCTATATCAGTGAGGGGGTTGTGCTGAACACTCCCAGAGGTTTCTATGTGGAGGTTTGAAATATGAACATTTATACCATTCAACATGACAGGATAAAAGAAGAAAATCCGTACAGTGTTTGGCTTAGAGATGAATTGATTGAAGATGATTTATCGTTCGGAGAGGCTTTGTATTGGACTTTTCGAGAATTGCAGAAATGGGTTCAATTCGGTTATCTCACTCAAGAGCAGGCAGATGCTATACGGGGAGATGTTCAGGCTTATAATGAATCCGTTTCTCGCCTATCTGAAGTATAGCAGAATAAACAATGTAAAGGAGAAAAATATTGGATGTAAAACAATGGCTTTCTGACTTAAGACAGAGAGTACGACAAGTGAAGTTTCCAAAGCCAAGAAAAACAAATGTGGAAGTAAAACCGCGAAAAATTAGCCAAAAGGCCGCTAATCGAATACTGATGGGATTTGTAGTGGGAATTGTGGGATTGTCTGTTTTGACGATTGTTTCTAATGCCATTCGGACTATGGGGACAAAGCCAATTATCCAGCAAGTTCAAGAAAAAAATCCCAGAATCTATTCTAACCAAATCAGTCTATTTATGACTGACTTTTTGAATCTCTACTTTTCAGAGAACAATGCGGAAAATCGGCTTGCTTTGACGAAGTTTTATGCTGCAGGGCTGGATGAGAAGTCTGGTGAAATGGCTAATGCAGACAGTCGTCTAACAAATGCAACTTTGTTTGAGGTCACGGAAAATCTTGCTACTTACCGGGTAGAGTATGAGGTTAAGGTCGGGGAAGAATGGCAAAAAAATGTTGGCTTGATTTCCATTCCCTATGGTGTGAAAAGATGGTCGCTTTTATGTGTCCGATTTACCATATTTTACCAATGAGGCTTCTTATGTGGCAAGAGGCGCGAAATCGGGTTTACGGCTGAAAGACCAGCAGGATGACAAGAAAGAATTTGAGAAGGCTAAACAATATGTGGAGGCCTTTTTCAAAGCTTATACTAGTGGGGATAAAACCCAGATGTCGCCTTTCTCTAAGGAAATTCAGCCAGTTCAAGGCTATCTGCTGAAAAGCATGGATTATGTCTATTTTATCCAAGATGATAAGGATGAAACAAAACTGGTTGCTGTTGTGCAAGTGACAATGACGGATGCCTTTGAATTGGCACATCAGGAAAACTTTGTTGTGTCTTTGAAAGCAGATAAAGAAACGGATTCTTATCGAGTTCTGAGTATAGAGCATGGGATTGCTGAAAAGTATCGAAAACAAATTAAATAAGGAGTATAACTACATGAAAACACCAATTCAATATATGTTGACAGAGTATGGAGCGTGGCTTGCTATAGGGATTGCCGTGGGGGTTGCAATTGTTATCTTTTTTACCTCACGTTCAGCGGGGAAAATCCTTGGAGTTATCGTAACTGGATTGGCTATTTCTTTCTGCTGCTTAAACTCGGAATTAGTATTAATGAAAGTTAGCCAATTCTTCCAATTCGTATTCAATCTGTGGACACCGGGAGGTTAGAGTATGGCCGAGGGAAAGAAAGATAAACGAGTTTATCACTACAGATCTGCTTTTATGCAACCGACCTGGATTCAGAAAATTTCTGATAAATATTCTCTTCCTAATGCCGTTAAATTAGCTACCTTTGGCTGGACAGCTTTTTTATTTTTGCTTTACTATTGGTTGATAACAGAAATTGTCATGAAGATTATTCCCATTCCTTTGCTTTTTTTGGCTAGGAGTTGGTGTAATGCCTTTGTGGCTGCTAGGAATTCTGATGGCTGATTTTACGATTGAGCAGCAGGGAGTTTATCGGTTTTTAAAGGATTATATTTGCTTTTACTGGAGTTACGGTAGGAAACGAAAAAAACAAGTGATTAATGATGGTTTGCTTTACTACAAGCAATTATATATTTTAAAGAAAGAGGGGAAGAAAATAAGTGAAACTAGGTAATCAAATTGTGGACATTGTAGACAACCTAATTTTGAAAAAAGATGGCTCGGTTTTTGCGCTTTATGAAGTAGAGACAGAGGTGATGAATCCGGTTGCTTTTACGAAAAAAGAGCAATTTAAAGCGACTGTAGAAAGCTGGTTAGGTGATATAAAGCCCTACGGTGATTTTGATATTGCTATGCTGCCGTTTCCAAAGGACTTGCTTGGAAAATTTCGGGAACTGTCTGAAAGGTTTGCGGAGGACACAGAGGAGATGGCTTTCTCAGTTCTTGAAAAGTCCTATAACTACTTGATGAATCGGGAACTATGCGATTATCACTATTTCATTTCACTGCCTCTGAAATCTTTCAATATCTCTGTGGACTTGAAAGAGGTAATCCAGGATTCCATTAATCATACAGCTGAAAAATTAGCAGAGGGATTTGGATTTCAAAAAGATGTCCTGGAGGGGTGGGAAAAGAAGTATGAGCGCCAGCGAGAAAAACTGGAGGAAGACCTGTCTCTGTTAGATTGTCGCCGACTGACGACCAGAGAGACAATTTTTGTCAATCGTTATTCCTACCTGCATTCTTTGAATGTGGATCAGGAATATGAAATCAATCTGGTTGAGAACTGGATGGACAATTTGGGGGATAAGACGATTGATTTTGAAAAAATCAATGCCTTGGAACTACTCAATGAAGAAGGTCCGCAGTATGTGGCGTTTCTTCCGGTAGCCTATAAGCCAGAAAATGCAAGCTATCTGCATTTGATTGAACGGGTACAGTCTTTTAGGCTTTCCGGTGGAGGTCTGGACTAAGTCAAAGTTTGCCAGAGTCAAAGGCCTGCCTTTTAATAATGTTCGAACCAAGGCTAGGAATACCCTGGTTGAAACTCAGAGGGGCTCAGACAGAATCCTCAGAAGCAGACAGCGTCCAAAAAGTCTGTGGCTCCAAAGTAAATATCTTGTGGAAGATATTGAACAGAAAATAGATGAAGGAACTCCTATCCTCAACTATTTGCAAAACCATGGTTGTATCAGATGCCGATCCGCAAGTACTTAAACAAAAAAATTAATCTCCTAATGGAGAAGATGAAAGGGATAAAGTTAGCCTTTCACGTGCTACTCCCTATCAGCTCTACCTGTTTGCTAAAAAATCGTTTTGGTGAAACATTAGAACTGGAAGATAAAAAACTTTATCCAAACATCAGAGGTGGCTGCTTTTGCAGAAGACCTCTTTTTTGTCAGTCAAAAGGTCGGTCAGGAAGTTGGTTTCTATTTTGGGATGATTGATAACCAGATTTTAAGCTGGAATTCAAGATTTGAGAAAGCTTTTGGTAGCCAGTGATAAACCAGTTTTGCTGATATTCTACAAGCTAATGAAAAAGGTGGAAGGAAAGAATACAGACAATCCTCATATTTCTGTAACTGGTGATACAGGGATTGGTAAAACTTTTGCGATTTCTAAAATCTTTTTCTATGCAAGTCTTTTGAACTGCCAGACGCTTTACATCGACCCAAAAATGGAGAAGCGATATTGGTACAATAAACTTTCTCTGTGAACTGGAAGAAAAGAATAGTTGTCCAGAGTTACAGGATTATATCCGCAGTATCCATTTTGTTACTTTGGACTATACAAAGCCTGAAAATCATGGTGTATTGGATCCGCTGGTCTTTTTGAGCGGTGAGCAAGCAAAAGATTTAATTCTCTCCATGATTAATGAATTTATGCCCCTGGACGGCAAGGATAAGTTTGAAACGGAACTATCCAAGATGATTCGGATTTATGCGACCAAACGAGCCAATGGAGAAAAAGTCGGAACTCTATCTGTTATTCATGAACTGATGAAGTCAGAATTTGAGAAAGTCCGGGAGACAGCTGAAAACTTATTAGAAAAAGTAACAGCCTCTGTTTTGAGTCTAGTCTTTTCAGATGGAACCAATCCTGCTGTTGATTTGACTGCTCGCAATACCATTCTTGAAATTGCCTATCTGGATTTGCCAGCGGATGAACACGCAGAACTGACCCTTCAAAATAGGAAAGCTATGGCAGTGATGTATGCTTTGGGCGACTACTGTTTGAAATTCGGTGAGCAGGACTATGGCACAAAAACTGTTATCGGCCAGGATGAGGCTTGGGTCCTTAGTGTTACAGCTTCTGGCCGTGGCCTACAGGACCGTATTAAGCGGATGGGCCGTTCTCAAAACTGCTTTTTCGTCTTTACCTCCCAGCTGCCGGAGGATTCTAATTGGTCGGATGGAGAAGCTTCTGCTTTTGGGACTTATCTGTGTTTCCATAATGATGCAGAAGGTTCTGCAGAGAAGGTTCTACATCGTTTGAAGGTGGAAGTGACAGATGACAGCAAGGCCTGGTTTGATAACATGACAAAAGGCCAATGTCTTATGAAAGACACTTCTGGCCGTGTGGAGCGAATCACAGTAGATGGGCTGTACTTCCCAGAAATGAGTAAGCTGTTTGAGACGGTTCGCAAACAAGAAAAACAAAAGGAAGGTGCTTAATGTTGAAATTTCTGAAACGGTTGATTTTGCTCAGTTTATTTCTATTTAGTTGGCTGCCGGTTGCTGTTGCAGCAGATTCAACAGTTCCTCAGCCGGGAGCCAATGGTTACAATACAAATCCCCCAGCCCCCTAGTGCAAACACTGGGGCACCTCAACCGGGAGCCAATGGTTATAATACAGCTGCTAACACAAATCAGGCTCTCTCTCCAAAAGAGAGTTCTGGTTACACTCCTCCCAATGTTCAAGAAGCAAAATCTAGAGAAGCACAGTATAAAAAAGAAACACAGGATAAGAAAAAGAAAGACGAGAAGAAACTTTCTAAAGATAAAGAATATCAGTCCATTGAGGAGAAGGCTAAGAAAGTTGATGCAGTTTTAGAAAAAGAAAGTCCAACAACAAAAGAACTGAAGCAAGCTGGTAAAGATACTCAGGAAATCAATCGGTATGTTCAGGAACACCAATCTGAGGAAAAATACGCAGCAGATTCAGGGGTTAAAAACAACTCAGAATAACTACAATGAGCAAGCAACTGCTAAATTGGAAGAGGCTAAGAATCGAGAGGAAGTTCAGGCCTATCTACAAAAGGCAAGAGACAGTCAGAATCCAGGAGATATGTCTAAATTGACTTCTTATATTTATGTGGAGGGTGGCTTCTTCAATGCGGATGATATTTGGCCCAAGGCGGTCAATGCTATCAGTCAGGGGATTTTTTTCTTGACAAAGGCTATTTACTGCCTAACGATTATTGTACTGGAGCAGGTCTTCTCGGCCAATACGTATAGGGAGTTGGATAAGGTGGTGAATTTTTCGGCCAACTTCTTTAATACCTTTATGGTAGAGTTCCGCTATTTGGTTTATGGAGTGGCTGTAATGTGGGGAATCATGGAATTTTTCAAGACCAGAAAATTTCCTGTTCGAGCCTTTCGATTTATCTTGGTTTGGTTCTTTGCCCTCTTCCTCTATCAACAGAACGGTTTACCTCTGAACTATGGGAATAGCCAGGTGACAGCCACTTATAACCTTTCTAAGATTGTCAAAGCCGTAGACGGCATGGGCCAGGACATCACTCGGATAGCGATTCAAGGCTTTGATCAGCTGGATGATAGTGAGGCAAGTAAGAGTATTCAGGGAAAATCTGGTGATAATCTAACAAAAATCAAGGAAGCAATTTTCGACCAGTTGGTCTATCGTCCTTTCCTAGCTATGAACTTCAAAGCGGATAAATTAAAAGACCAAGAGATTACCAGTATTCCGGAAGATAAGGTAACAGACTTATTTGCGACTAAAGGTGAGCAAGAGGGTGAAAACGGGGTTAAAAAATTTGCTGAAGATAATAAAGATATTGAACAATTATCTTTTGATGCTATGGGGATTAAGTTTTTCACGGCTCTAGCTTCTCTAGTGAAGGCGGTTGTGGTAGGTTTTGCCTTAATTGTGATTGGGTTGATTTCCTTTGTTTTCCGTTACTTGGCGATTTTCCTTCTTGTTTTCCTGGTGCTCCTGCTCTTTATCGCCATGATTCCAAGCTGTGAGCAGGTCTTGAGCAATGCGGGGAAGAAACTCTTTCAATTTGTTCTTGTGGGCTCACTCGGTCTATTCTTTATCCGGGCCTTCCTCTTTGTTAATAGCTTGATTGAGGGAGTATCTGGCGGAATGACCAAGGTGTACTTTTGGGTGGCGATTATTCAAGGCTTAGTCTGGATTATTATCTTTAAACTGCGCTATCTCCTAGGCAATCTTTTTGTCAGAGGAACTCTGTCTGCCAAAGAGCTGGCTCAGAAAGCTCAATCTGGCTTTGAGAGCTTTTCTATACCACATATGTTAGGAAAGAATGGCTCATTATTTCCTACTCGGATGTTGCAACGGGGAGGAGCGGGTACAGCAACCGCAAAATCTATTCCCGCGGCTCGGTTGGCTATGGCTGGAAAAATCTATTAGGACACTATTGAAAGCAGGTAAAAACGGAACTGTTGGTCTTTATGACCGCTTGCGCTATGGAGCAGGGCAGAGTCTGGATAAGGAAGCAGCTCAACAGTCCAGAGAAGAGTTTAAACAACGCTTAAAGGATAGTAAAGACAACATTAGCCATTTCTTTACGATACCAAAAGCAGAGCGCCTACGTTCTAAAATCCATGATTTGGCTGGGGATACAAATACACCAGTCCAGCAGAGCTTTGAAAAGCGGGAAAGCCGTCGCCTGGAGCGCTTGGAACGCAAGGAGAAACGCCAGGAGGAAGCGGAAGAATTTGAACGGTTCCAAGAAGAAAAACAAAAAGGAACCAAACCTTCATTCCAAAATATCTTGAAAAATCGCTTAGCTGTAAGAGGCTTGAAAAGAGAATTTCGAAAGGAGCGATTGAAAGATATGAATCCAGCTGATGATTTGTTTAGAAAGGGGAACAATTAAGCAATGAAAGCACTCAAACGAGGACTGATTGGAGCGGGAACTCTGTCGGCTCTTTTTCTTTCTTTCATGTTGCTAGTAATGGTGGGAGGCGGTACAGTTTCGTCTAAGACTTATTCAGCCACCTCTGGGGGAATTTCAATTTCTGCTGCAAGTTTTGCACAGAAATTTACAGAAAAGACTGGTCACCAGTTGAGTGAGGAAAAAGCTCAGACCGCTCTTGACTTTGCAAGCCGGTTGATGAATCAGCACCACTTCACCCTCCAGGGAGCAAGCGGCAGCCTAGCGGTAGCCTATCGGGAATGCGGCTTTGATTACAAGGCGGTGAATCCTAGTGGAGGCGTTGCTGGTTTCTATCAGTGGTCTGGGTGGAGTTCTACTATTAATGGCGACCGCTGGGCTCAGGCTAAGGAAAAAAAGCTAGAGAAAAATATCCAACTAGATCTTATGAGTACAGAGTTGACCAGCTCCTATGCTCAGGTAACTGAGAAAGTAGCTCCAGTATGGATCCAAAACAGGCAGCTCGCGATTGGTCTCAGTATTATGAAGGGGTGGCTATTAGCGATTCTCAAACCAAAGTCAGTGATATTGAGCAATGGGCAGAGATTATCTATGATATTCTGAAAGACGGCCAGGCGACCTTTAATCAGGATAATAACACAGGAGCAAGTTTAACTGCTATCCCAGAGGGCTGAGGGGCATATCAGCCAGTATGATGGTCATGCCTACGAGGGTAGCAACTCTTACCCAGCTGGTCAGTGTACTTGGTATGTATATAATCGAGCCAAACAGCTTGGCATTCAGTTTGATTCCTATATGGGGGACGGTGGTCAGTGGGCGCAGAAAGCTGGCTATAGTGTTAGTCATACGCCCAAGAAACATACGGCAGTCTCCTTTGTACAAGGTCAGGCAGGTTCTGACCCAACCTATGGTCATGTGGCTTTCTGTGAGGAAGTTAAGAGTGATGGCTCTATCTTGATTTCAGAAATGAATGTAATTGGCGTACCAGCAATGACTGTAGCCTATAGGGTGATTGATACCAATACAGCTAAACAGCTCTGGTATGTGGATGGACATTAATTTTTCGGACGGGAACAACAGAGTTATGGTATAATTAGTTATATCAATTTTTGGAGGTGGATTATGGAAAATGATGTGATTCAAAAAGTTAAGATTGGCAATCTTGATTTCGAAAATCCTTTTTTTGATTCTCTAAGGGATGATTACCCTGGATTTAATTCTTGGCTTAGTAGAAAAAGTGGAGAAGACGCCTATGTTTTGGTGGATAACAATCAATTATTAGGATTTTTATATCTTAAAGATGAAGAGGAGGCTGATGATAGCATTACTCCTTCTTTTGATATGCGACGCCGTTTAAAAATTGGAACCTTTAAAATTGATTCTCATGGCACTGTTCTTGGACAGCGTTTCTTAAGCATTATCTTAAGAAAAAATGTTGAATGATGGTCATGATTTTACTTATGTTACTTTGTTTCCTAAACAGACAGGTTTAATTAATCTTTTGAAAAATTTGGTTTTTCGTCAATGGGGAACCAAGAATAATGGGGAGTCAGTTTATTATAAAAAAATCTGACGGTCTTTAATAATATCTACAAAGATTTTCCAAGAATTAACCTGAACACAGATTCTCGGAAGCATTTACTAGAATTTGGCCTGATTTTTCATACAAAATTATTTCCATATTCTAGATTAAATACAGAGCGAGAGCACATTGTTGAAGACCTATCATTTACAAATACGAGTGAAAAAATTTACTTATGTAATATGCGGGCTGTTTTGAATATGTTGCCAGGAGATTTAGTAACTATTTATCGAACAAAGGATAATAATTGGGCAGAATATTCTTCAGTTGTGACTTCGATTTGTACGGTTGTGGAAGTGATGGATATATCTGATTTCGAGTCATTGAATGATTTTCTTAAATATTGTGAGAAAGGTTCTATCTTTACGCAAAGAGAATTATCTTCTTTTTGGGAAAATAAACGATATCCATACATTATTAAGATGTTGTATAACGCTCCTCTGCAAAAACGGATTATTAGAAAAGAATTGATTGATCAGGTCGGATTGAATAGAGATGATTACTTTGGTTATTTGGCTTTTAACAGATAATCAATTTTACAAAATTTTAAGAATGGGTGGAATAAATGAAAGCTTTTATTATCAATTAAGCCAGAGTTTGTAGAAGAAATTATAGAAGGGAGGAAAAAGTTCGAGTATCGGAAAAAGGTTTTTAAGCGTCCAGATGTTTCTTCAATTGTAGTTTATGCAACGAAGCCATACGGTAAAGTAGTTGGAGAATTTGAAATCGAAAACTATTTTTAGAAGAGAATATTGATAAATTATGGAATGATACCAAACATCTATCTGGTATTTCTGAGGAATTTTTTTCTATGAGTACTTTTAAAGATAGGGATAGTGGTTTTGCTATTCAGATTAAAAATGTTTAAAGAGTACAAAAAAACATCTTGATTTATCAGAATTTGATTCCACAATAAAAAGCGGCGCCTCAATCTTTTTGTTATATAGGGAGGTATTAGTTTGAAATATATTTTTATTAGTGGGCGTTCATGGGGTTGGTAAAACCACTTTGTTAGAGAATCTGAAAAAGGATGTGCAATTTGTTGCTTTATCAATCAGTGATTTAATTCGTCAAGCAGGAAATAAAATACAGTCATCTGATAAGTTCACAAAAAAATATTGCTAACAATCAAGAACTGTGGAAACAAGAATTAGCGAACTATCCATTTAATGATAATGATGTTGTGATATTGGATGGACATTTTACCTTTTTGAATCATTCGAAGGAAATAGTCGAATTGCCTTTTTTTCTACTTTTTGATGGTTTGGAGATCAGTAAAAATTATATTGAAGACAGAACAACCTGTCGTTATTCGAGAGAGATTGGAAAAAAGGGATAATCAGAATTGGGAAAAAGAATTGATTGAGTCTTTTCAAAAAAGGGAGCAGAATCGAGCTTTGGAGTTCTCTCGCTTAAAAAAATATTCCAGTTTTTACTTATGATAGTGATTTAAAATTGGAAGAACTAAAACAATTTCTATGTTGAGTATCTGAGGGCAAGTCTGAAAAGAGGCTTGCTTTTACTTTTTGTAAAAGGAGGAAACATTATGAGAGATACGGTTAATAAGAAGGATTTGCTAAATGAAATGAGCGACTACAAAGCTCGTAAGGTATTGAAGCAGGCAGTTGATTTGTTGATTCAGGATGGCTTTTCTTATTACAGGAATCAACGGAAAGTAGAGATTCCACAAGAGTATATCTATCGAGTTTTAGGAAGGAAAATTCAAAATGGCTAGAGTTCGAAAGCGTGGGAAGACTTGGACTTATGAAATTAAAAAAACGAGCCAGCACAGATCGTATAGCGGTAGCGGATTTAAAACAAAAAAAGAAGCTGCTGCTAAAGCGAAAGAGATTGAAATGCAATTGTCTAGTGGCCAACTGTCAGTGTTTGAAAATCCACTAACCTTAGTTGAGTTATTTGATAGTTGGCTGGAAGTTGAAATTATGCCACAGAATATTGATATTGAAACAAAAAACCGCTATGCTCGTCGCAGGGAGATTATTAAAGATTATTTTGGAGATATGCGGGTTTCTCATATTGTACGCTCTAAGTATCAGAGATTTTTAAATTTTTATGGTGAACGTTGTGAGCTGAATGAGTTGGGACGGATGAATGCTAATATAGTAAAAGCTGTTGAATTTGCAAAAGCGGATAGAATACCGATTGATGATAGTTTCTTGAAGAGCATCAAGCTTTAATTCCATGAAGGAACGAAAACATCCGGATAGAAAAATTTCTACATAGTCAGGCAGATTATGACAGAGTAGTGGAGTATTTGTTGATGTTTATGGACTATAGGAAGTCAGTTGTTTTGCATGTTCTTTATATTCAGTTTATGATTGGATTGAGGCCAGGAGAAACTTTAGCTTTGAAATGGAGCGATGTTGATTTTGAGAATCAAGAAATTTATTCTCATAGTCGCTGGTCCTCACATAAACATGTTATTGTTCCGCCAAAGAATGATTATCATTATCGGAGAATTAATCGTAGGAATCCATCCGTTAGAAGGGTTCCGGTAAATAGTCAAGCTATACGGGTTTTAAGAGATTTAAAGGAGGAGCAAGAAAGAATATTAAAAAAATTTTGAATTTAACCAATGAGCAGGATTTTGTCTTTTTTCAATATGGCGCAAAGTGGCCTGTGCCAGATGAAACGACTTTAAATCAAACTTTGAAAAAGATATTAAAAAAATTGAAGATTGAGCCTTTGATCACATCTTATGGAGCCCGTCATACTTATGGAAGTGTAAAAGTTCGGGAAGGAGTTCCTTTTGGAGGTTCTAGCGAAGTGGTTTTGGTCATAAGGATACAACTATGTTACGAGAAATCTATATACATTTGCTTCAAGAGACGAAAGATGAATGGGCTGAAATTGAGAAAAGAAAAGATGGCGGACAAAGTGGCGGACAAGTCTCAAAATCAAAAGAAAAAAGCCTATTGGAATAGGCTTTTTTACGTTTATACCTAGTGCCCCTGCAGGGATCGAACCTGCGACCCACGGATTAAGAGTCCGCTGCTCTGCCAGCTGAGCTAAGGAGGCAATAGAAAAAGCTGTATTGGTGCCGGACCTTCACGATTTGTATTGAACCCGCGCAATTAAGCAGGTGGGCAACTCGCTCTAACTGAAGCTGCTTCCGCGTGACACGGCTTGCATGCTGTTAGAAGTCTTTTGTTTCCCTAATAATACAAAAAATAGTCGGTCAACACTTAAGTGTGAAGTCGTACACCACAGCGTTTCTATAATTATGATACCATAAATTTTGAAAAATTCAAGAGAAAAATGTGATTTTTTGCAAACGATGTCATCATTTTTTTAAGTCATCAATCTTATCCTTAGTCATCCCAAGGGCTCGCTCGTATTTGCCATTCTCAGTAGGAGTGAAATAATTGGCGTCTTTTATCTTGTCGGGCAGATAGTCCTGCTTGACCCAATTGCCAGGATAGGAGTGAGGGTAGAGATAGTCCTGAGCATTGCCCAATTCCTTGCTGCCGGCATAGTGGCCGTCGCGTAAGTGGCGGGGAATGGGGAGGTTTCCATTCTTTCGTAAGTCAGCTAAGGCCTTGTCCATGGCCAGATAGGCTGAGTTGGACTTGGGCGATAGAGCCAGATCAATGACAATATTGGCAATAAGGATGCGAGCTTCAGGAAAGCCGATCCGCTGAGCTGCCTCCAGAGCTGTAACGGTATGAACTTGAGCGTCTGGATTTGCCAGACCAATATCTTCGTAAGCGATAACGGTCAAGCGTCGAGCTAGGCTAGGCAGGTCTCCTGCCTCAACGAGGCGAGCTGCGTAGTGGAGACTGGCATTGACATCGGAGCCACGGATGGACTTCTGCAGGGCAGAGAGGACATCGTAATGGCCGTCTCCCGTCCTTATCCATGGTGATATAGCTCTTTTGCAGGCTGTTTTCCATCACATCGAGCGTGATGTGGCGAATGCCCTTGTCATCTTCTGGGGTAGAGAGTACGGCTAGGTCCAGTGAATTATAGGCGGAGCGCAGGTCTCCGTTGGTAGAGATGGCAATGAAAGTCTAGAGCATCATCGTCTAGCTCCACTGGGAAATCAAATCCTCGTTCCTTATCCGTCAAGGCTAGCTGAATGGCCGTCCGGATGTCGTCGTTGCTGAGGGGCTCTAGCTCAAATATCTGAACCCGGCTTCGGATAGCAGGTGTGACAGAAAAGAAAGGATTTTCTGTCGTCGCTCCAATCATGATGACTAGACCCGCTTTCTAATAGCGGCAGCAGGAAGTCTTGCTTGGTCTTGTCCAGACGGTGAATCTCGTCCAGTAGGAGCACCAGTCCGCCGGAAAATTTCGCTTCTTCAGCGATCTCTTGCAGGCGTTTCTTGCTATCTACGGTGGCGTTAAAGGTCCGAAAGGCAAACTTGGTTGTGCCGGCAATAGCTGAGGCGATTGAGGTTTTGCCGATGCCGGGTGGTCCGTAGAGAATCATCGAGGACAGGCGGTTGGCTTCAACCATGCGACGGATGATTTTCCCGGGTCCGACCAGATGTTGCTGGCCGATAATCTGATCAATGTCGGTCGGCCGCATGCGCAGGGCTAGGTTTTCTGGCATAAGATTTCCTTTCTGCAAGTGTTTTTCTTGGCTTTTTGTGTTACTATTGTAGATAGTAATATTTTATCACAATGAAAAGAGGAAATCATGGCTAAGTACGGTTTTTTGGAGATATTGGACGAGGAAATGGGGAAGAGCTTTCCTTTTGACTATGAGATAAACTGGGACAAGAAGAATCACGCAGTGGAAGTGGCCTTTCTCCTTGAGGTGCAAAATCCAGGCGGTATTGAGACGGTTGATGCTGAGGGCAATGCCTCGGCTGAGGATATTTACTTTGAGGAAGCCGTGCTTTTCTATAATCCGGTCAAGTCTCGTTTTGAGGCAGAGGACTATCTGGCTGCCCTGCCCTATGAGCCGAAGAAGGGGCTGTCACGGGAGTTTCTGGCTTATTTCGTGGATTTTCTAACCCAAACGGCTGAGTCTGGTCTCGATGCACTCATGGACTTTTTAGCAGATCCAGAGGCGGCAGAGTTTGAGATGGCTTGGAATGCTGAGGCTTTTGAAAATGGCAGAGCTGAGTTGATTGAGACGGATTTTTATCCTTATCCGAGGTATTAGGAGGCGCTGATGGCAGATGCAGAAGGACTAGATTTGCTGCACAAACAGATGGAATTTTCAGGCTGCAAGATTGCCTTGCTCTGTGATGATAAGCTACTGACTATCTTGCGAGACGATATTTCAACCATTCCTTGGCCCAATATGTGGGAGCTGCCGGGCGGTGGCCGAGAGGACGAGGAGACACCTTTTGAATGCGTCCAACGAGAGGTTTTTGAAGAGCTTGGTTTGAAGCTTGAAGAAGCGGCTATTCTCTGGGCTAAGGAATATCAAGGAATGCTTGACCCAGACAAAACCTCTATTTTTATGGTGGGAACTATCACTCAGGAAGATTTTGCCAGTATCGTCTTTGGTGATGAGGGCCAGGCTTATCAGATGATGGATGTGAGCCAGTTTTTAGCAGATGAAAAGGTTATTCCGCAGCTGCAGGACAGGTTGAGAGATTATTTGGAGGTGCAAGCATGATTCATATTGAGCGGGCGGGAGCTGAGGATTTAGAGACCATTATTGCCATTCAGCGAGCGAGTTTTAAGGCTGTTTATGAGAAATATCAGGATCAATACGACCCCTATCTGGAGGAGCGAGAGCGGATTCGCTGGAAGCTGGTTGAGCGGCCCAATAGTTTTTATTATTTTGTCAAAGACGACGAGAAGATTCTGGGCTTTATTCGCTTGAATACAAATGACGAACAGACAGCAGGCTGGATTGGAACAGTAGCGATTTTGCCAGAGTACCAGAATAAAGGATATGGTTCTGAGGGGCCTTGGTCTGATTGAGGAGAAATTCTCCACCGTTATCAGATGGGATTTGTGTACGGTTTTCCAAGATAAAGGCATGGTAGCTTTTTATGAGAAAAACGGCTATCATCAGACCCATACGGAGCCCGAAAAAGAGGGCATGGATATGGTTTACATGACGAAGACAATGAAATAAACAAAGAAAGGATTGTTCAGTTAAATTTCTAAACTGAACCCGCCCTAAACACTGTGCAAAAGATAAGGTTCTCTTAGACGCAAGCGTCATCAGAGAATTTCCTATTTTGGCTTTGTGTTTTACGGGCTTGGTATCTTAATGATGGACAATTGGCAGGAATTAACGATTGAAGTGAAGCGTGAGGCGGAGGAAGCAGCCTCGAATATTCTGATTGAGCTGGGCAGTCAGGGCGTGGCTATCGATGACAGCGCAGATTATCTGGGGCAGGTTGACCAGTATGGTGAGCTTTTTCCAGAAGTGGAGCAGAGCGATCGGGTCAAGATTACCGGCTACTACCCGGATTCGGTGGATATAGAGGCTGTTGCGGCTCAGGCCAATGAGCGTCTGGCTGAGCTGGATGGCTTCGGCTTGGAGACGGGAAATATTCAGCTGACTCGGCAGGAACTGGCTGAGGAAGACTGGGCGGACAACTGGAAGAAATACTTTGAGCCGGCTCGCATTACCCACGATTTGACCATTGTACCCTCATGGACGGAGTATGAGGCGACAGCTGATGAGAAGATCATCAAGCTGGACCCCGGCATGGCCTTTGGTACAGGCACTCACCCGACGACCAAGATGAGTCTCTTTGCTCTGGAGCAGGTCCTGCGGGGCGGAGAAACGGTGCTGGATGTAGGCACAGGCAGCGGCGTCCTCTCCATTGCTAGCTCCCTCATAGGCGCTAAGGACATCTACGCCTATGATTTGGACGAGGTGGCGGTGCGCGTGGCACAGGAAAATATTGAGCTCAATCCAGGTATGGAGAACATCCATGTGGCACCAGGTGATCTTCTCCGAGGCGTAGAAATTGCGGCGGATGTCATTGTTGCCAACATTTTGGCCGATATTCTCATCCATCTGACAGAGGATGCCTACCGTCTGGTCAAGGATGAGGGCTATCTGATTATGAGTGGGATTATTTCTGAGAAGTGGGAAATGGTGCGCGAGTCAGCGGAAGCGGCAGGATTTTTCCTGGAAACGCATATGATTCAGGGCGAATGGAATGCCTGTGTCTTTAAGAAAACGCAGGACATTTCAGGCGTGATAGGTGGTTAGATGCAGCAGTATTTTATAAAAGGAAGTCCTCAGTCCCCTCTGGTGGTCACGGATAAGGATACGGCCAAACATATGTTTTCAGTCATGCGGCTCAAAGAGGGTGACCAAGTCACACTGATTTTTGATGATGGCATGAAACGGCTGGCTCGGGTGTTAGACCCCGGCCAGCAGAGCTTGGAAATCTTGGAGGAGCTGGCAGACAATACAGAGTTGCCAGTTCAAGTGACCATTGCTTCAGGCTTTCCTAAGGGCGATAAGTTGGAATTCATCACTCAGAAGGTAACGGAGCTAGGAGCCAGTGCTATCTGGGCTTTCCCAGCGGACTGGTCGGTGGCCAAGTGGGATGGTAAAAAGCTGGCTAAAAAGAGTGAAAAGCTAGAGAAAATTGCTCAGGGAGCAGCAGAGCAGAGCAAGCGCAATCTGATTCCTGAGGTTCGGCTCTTTGATAAAAAGGCAGCCTTTCTGGCGGTCTTGGCAGACTTTGACCGCATCATCGTGGCCTATGAAGAATCGGCAAAGAAGGAGAATCTGCAGCTCTATTCCGGGCTCTGTCGGGCTTGGAAGCTGGCGCAAAAGTTCTCTTTATCTTCGGACCGGAGGGCGGTCTCTCACCAGATGAAATAGACGCCTTTGGCCAAGCAGGGGCTGTCTCCGCTGGTCTAGGTCCACGTATCCTGCGAGCTGAAACAGCTCCGCTTTATGCCTTGACCGCAGTCAGTGTTTTGTTGGAATTGAGCAAGGACAGTCTTTAAAAAGCAAAATCAGCAGCCATATTAGCTGCTGATTTTTTAATTATTGTCTTTCTCGTTTTTTAAAGGCGAAGATTCCTGCAAGTCCGGTCATGACAAGTCCCAAGAGTCCGAGCGAGGATGTCTTTTCTCCAGTTGCTGGGAGGCTTTCTGCTCCTGCCTGTCTGTGGGATGCTTGCTTGTTTGTGCTAGGGTCAACAGCAGTCAAGACAGGGAAGTCTACTCTACTATGCTGCAGATTGGCTGCTTCGACTGCGATAGTCGGAGAGCTTGACTGTTCGATAGGCACCGGTTCAGTTTTCGGTGCGACGTAGACGAATTTGTATTCGCCGAATCCTTCTTGGGCAGATGCCGCTAGATAGACGATGTCTCCGTCAGTACCAATCAAGTTCTTGGCCTTATCAGCTGTCAGGAAGCGCAGGTCCAGTCCCTTGATGGTATCAGCGAAATGCCAGTTCTGATCAGCACTTGGATTGATATTTTTGACAGCCAAGATATAGTTGATGATAGCTTGACGGTTTTCCAGATTGAGGAGACGATTGAGGCTGGCTTCTCGAACACCAGGGAAGTTACCGTTAGACCGGTAGTTGTTGGTCACGACGATAAATTCCTGATTGGGGTCAATCTCCTTGCCTTGGTATTTCAGGTTGCGGACTCGGCTGGCATTTGGGTTTGCCAGCTTGCCTTCGCGGTCGTATTTGTTCGGCTGGGTAATGTCAAACTCATAGGTAACACCGTCGATAACATCAAAGTTATAAGTCCGGTAGTCAGTATTGACCAGATTTTGCGGTTGGCTATTATTTGGGTCAATGGTATTGAATTGGCCAGCTGACATTTCCAACCATTCTTTGAGCTGGGCACCGTTGACCTTGAGGATAGCAGTGACATTATCGTAGAGATAGAGGTCTGCTACGTTCTTGATGGCAATAGGACCAGCTGGAATGTCTGTGTAGGCCGTTGCATCCCCACGAGTTCCTGCCTTGAAAGGAGCTGCTGCAGATAGGATAGGAAGATTGGCTTCAGGCGTGCCAGCCAGTTCTTGCTTAGCATACCAAAGCTGAGCATTATTGACGATTTGCACAGATGGATCGTCTTTGACCAGAGAGAAGTAGCTTGTAATCGGTGCAGTTGTAGTGCCGACTTGCTGGCGGACATAGTTAATAGTCCCTTGGTGGGATTCTTTGGCAATGTCAATGACGCGCTGATCTGCTACATTAGACTTGGTATCTACTTTGCGGATGGAGCCCTTGCTGTCAGTGACTTTCCATTTGCCGTCGGTATAGTTCAGCTTGAGGTCAATGACGCCCAGATGGTCGCCGTATTTTCCAGCCATGGTTACTGGAGTACCGTTGATTTTCCCGTTGACACCGTCTACGCCAGGGTATTTTTCGTAGAAGCCAGTTCCGTTTCCACTTGGAAATTCTGCGTGGGAGTGGCCCGTTACGACAGCATCCACACCTGGCAGGCTAGCGATTTGATAACCTTCATTTTCCTCGCCTTTTTCATACTTGTCATCTCCGATACCAGAGTGAGAAAGCACCAAAGTGATGTCTGCACCAGCCTTGCGCATCTCAGGAATGATATCTCGAATAGCCTCAACAGAATCGCGAACAACCACTTTTCCTTCTAGGTTTGCCTTATCCCAGTTTAGAATCTGTGGCGGTACAATCCCAGTCACACCAATCTTGACAGTCGTCAAGCGGCCCTGAGTATCCGTAAAGGTCTTTTCGATGATTTTGTAAGGCTGATAAATGAATTTACCAGTCGCTGGATCCAGCACATTGGCATTGACAAGAGGCATGCCTGCTGTCTCGATTACGCGGTTCAGATAGTCCAGACCATAGTTAAACTCATGGTTCCTAGCGTACCAGCTTCAAAGCCCAGAGCTTGCAGGGCAGCGTACATAGGGTGCTGCTCGCCCTTCTCCACAGGATCCACAATGGCCTTATAGGTTCCCAGCGGCGTTCCTTGGATGGTATCGCCATTGTCGACTAAGAGGACGTTTGGATTTTCTTTCTTGGCCTTCTCGATCAGCACGGCTGTTTTAGCCAGTCCCAAGGTCTCAACTGGCTTGTCCTGATAGTAGTCGTAGTTGACCAGGTTGGTATGGAGGTCAGTCGTTGCCAAGATACGAACATCAACAGTCTGTCCCTCCACGGGCTTAGTATCCTCTGTAGCCGCTACATCGCGAGCCATAGTCATCAGAGCATCAGTATTTCCACTGGCATTTTCTGGGGAAATAGCAGAGCTAGGCTCTGTGCTCTCTTGTGTCGCAGTAGCTTCAGTTGGACTTGTAGCAGTCGTTTGTTTTGCTTCTGCTGCGCTACTTTCTACCGTAGCAGGTTCAGCAGTGACTGCTTCAGTATTCTCATCAGCCTGAACGGGCATTGCAGCTGCTGCAAGAGCCGCTAAACTCAAAAGCATCAGCGTTTTTTGAAGGGATGATTTGGACATGATATCTCCTTTGTTAAAAATAAACTTTAAGCATACATTATACTACATTAAAACGCTTTCATCAAGAAGAAAAAGTAGAAGAAATTTCAAATTAGAACTTTTATGCCTTTCTAATATTGGCTTGAAAACACCGAATGAAAAACATCAACAGATAAGTGAATGATATTGGATGGTAATCGAAAAAATAGAGTTTTAAAAATTTATGGTACACTATAGAGTGACTGAAATAAGTTACTTTGTTAAGTATAATAAACAAGGAGAATATCATGAAAAGAGAATTTTTCTCAAAATATTACTTTTAGGGGGAGTCATGATAGGATTAATAGGATGTGGAGAAAAGAGGAGCAGCCGAGATTGGATTGAGAATAAGGTAGCTGAAGTGAGTCGCGTCTATCCCACTGAAAATCTATTTGATTTGTTTAAGCAATTTCCGGATGGGTTTAAAGTAGAGCAAGTGTATATCAAACGTGGGACTTATCTTATCGAAATAACTTTACAAGGGGATAGTAGCAATCACACAATTTCTGGAGTGCTAACCAAGACACGGGCTTCTGATGATATTACTGAAAAACCAGAAGAAACAATAAGAGTTGATTATATAGATGGGAAATTTATCTTTTCTGATGAGGGGAAAGCGAAAGAATTATGGCCTTTTGATGGATTCTTATTTCAAAAGTTAACGATTAATCAGTCTTTTCTATCTTCTTTATCTATGAAATCCAAAAGTTATAATGGCAACAACGGGGCCTTCGATATTGATTATTCGGTTCAAAATCAAACTATCAATCAGTATTTTCACAAAAATGAAAGAGAGCAGGCGATTTTAGGTTTTGGAAGCTCAAACCGAAACGATGATTATTACTATTATTCAGTAACTGTCAACTATGATAATGTTTATTCATTTAGAGAAACTGTGTCAAATTAAGAGGAGATAAAAAATTTGTTAACAGTGACATTCCTACGTTTGATGCTTCAAATTTAGCATGTTATCTACTTTGATAAAATCATTATTAAGAGCAACTGCCTCATCGCCTTGTATCCGCTTTCGTATTTTGGTATAATAGTGATGAGCTCACTTGGGTAAGTCGGAAAGGAAAATAAAACGGGAAAAATCAGGCTGCCTAAGCTGAGAAGCGTATCTGCATTCTTTGCCTGATAAGGAGAGGAGGTTCGCCATGACTATGTCTGCCTTATTTGAGTTATTTGTCGCCCTTTTAGGTGTGGCATCTACTTGCTACCTTGTCTACGCTTATTGTCAATTTATCAAGGAAGAAGTTCATCACTTTCTTCACCACAACCCGCCCGTTTAAGGCGGGTTTTTGCTTTTGGGGAAATATATTATATAATGAAACTGATAAAGATTGAGGAATGTTTATATGTCTAAGAGAAGAAATAGAATTATGGGGCTTATTGGCCTAAGTGTACTGATATTGCTGGGAGTAGGCCTATACCTAGCTCATAAAAATCAAGAATTTCAGAATGAGATGACAAGAATTGTCCACAGTAAGAAAGTGAAGAATCTAATAGAAAAGAAATTAAAAAAATTAGATTCTCATGCTTTAACAGATAAGGGGAAAATTCAATCCTATAAAATTGATGATAGAAGCATTCGTCATAATCCAATGGGAGGCATTATGTTTGATATTATCATTAATGATGACCCTGATATTGTTGGGTCAACAGGCCTTAGAAAATATGGAGAGAATGAGGACACACGAACTGTTGGTATGGATAGGTCAAAAGGTCTTCAGAAGTTGCTAGAGGAGTGATGGCCAAAAGAGTCATAAGGAGATTTCTTTATTTAGAGGTGAATATATGAAGCAAAAAAACATAAAAATTATCTTATCAGTTATCAGCTTGTTTGTGGCTGCTTGCATAGGAGTAGGTCTCTACTTAGCTCATAAAAAAATCAAGAATTTCAAAATGAAATGTTCAGGATTGTTCACAGTGAGGAAGTGAGGGAGTTGATTGAAGAAGATTTAAAAAGAAAAGATCCAAATGCGTTAACAGACAAAGGGAAAGATTCGTTCTTATAAAATTGAGGATTCAACCATTCGTCATAATCCAATGGGAGGCATTATGTTTTGATATTATCATCAATGATAGTATAAGCATGGTTGGGAAAAATAGGAATTCAAAAAGATGACGGAAGTGAGCAACTAAGTTCAGTTGGTATGGATGAATCAGCAGGTTTGCAAGCTTTGGTAGGGGAGAGATGATGAGTAATCCAATAACCTTGTTATAGCAAAAATTTCTTATTTTAATTTGAAAGTTGTAACACTTATATTATATAATAGATTATAAGAGTAACAAGGGGGTGTCTCATGAAAAAAACATAAAATTATACTAATTATCGTCAGTTTGTTTGTAGCTATTTGTCTGGGAGGAGGAATGTATATGGCCCACAAAAAAATCAAGAATTTCAGAATGAAATGACAAGAATTGTCCATAGTGAGGAAGTGCGGAAGCTGCTTGAAGAAGATTTAAAAAGAAAAAGATCCCTAATGCGTTAACAGACAAAGGGAAAGATTCGCTCTTATAAAATTGATGATAGCTCCATTAAGCATAATCCGATGGGAGGAATTATGTTTAATATTATCATTAATGATAGTATAAGTATGGTTGGAAAGACTGGTCTTCAAATGGATGGAGAGAATGGGAAAATTCGTACGGATGGTATGACTGAATCAGCGGGTTTGCAAGCATTATTAAGTGAGTGATATTAATGATTAATTACAATGAACAAGAAAAGAAATGAAATTGCACGGCTAGAGTACAAAAGATTTATCACATGGTGAGCGCGCCAAAGATAAAAATCAAGTGATGGTTCTGAGATTACTGTTGGCTATGTTTCTGATATTTTAGGCAAGAAGATTGAGGGTGGGAGATTTATCTGTATTTCCAACACAGATGAAAAGGGTCAAGGATAATGAAGTTGGTTTGGATGGCTATGTGTTGACAGATAGATGGATGTCAGAATCTGATTCTCCAGAAGATGTTAAGGAAATCACGGTGCTATTTGAGGGTTCACTTGTTGATCCGAAGCATAATATGACAGGAACTTTGAATGATTGGGGAATAACAGATGCTCAAATGGCAGCGAAGATTTGGATGGGGCAATGGGCAGGAATAAGAGGGTCGAAGCCTAAACAGTTAGCACTAGCTGGAGATAGGTTGAAAGAAATAATGGATAAATATCCTAATGCTCGGGTTAGTCTCTATGCTCACTCTCTGGGGATCGATGGATGGACAGGTTGCCTTGGCGAGTCTTGAAGACAGTTATTTACAGCGAATTGACGGTGCCTATCTCTATGAGGGACCAAATACTTATTATATTTTAACTGATAAGGAGAGACGACAAGTTGATAAAATTAAGTATAAAATTTTTAATTATATAGATCGAAAAGATATAGTTACTATTAGTTATCCAGAAAAGGGGAAGTGAAGGAGCTGTTGGAACTGTTGTTAATATTAATAGTAAGGATCGAAAAAAATATAGGCACTCAACATATGTGGGGTGGTTATGAATATGACTCAGGTTATTTAAATGTGAGAGAGTCAGATCTTCAGGATTACCGCCTTGCCCGCGCCAAGCAAGCTATGGAGCAGCTTGATATTAAGAAAAAAGCATTGAGTGAACGCTATCAGAAAATGGTTGCTGCTGGTTATACTAGAACTGAAATGATTTACCTAGATAGTGAGCAAGCTACGACTTTTGCATCCAGTTTGCAAAACTTGGCAGCTATTTCGACTGAAGCAATTATGGCTTTTTGTGATTATGGTGTATCTAAAGTCAGTGGAAGGTGGGATGCTCTGTTAGCTCAAGCTCAGGCGATGCCGAATGTCTCTAGACTGTTAAGTGAAGCAGAGGTGATAGATGCTCTTGCTCAAGTAGGAGCTACAACGGATACCGTTGAAACTAGCATCATAACTGAGCTGAAAGATATGCGGAACAAAGCCGTCAAGACTAAAGAAGAATTTGATGGACTAAGTTCTAAACTTCTTAATGGAATTCAAGAATTAGTGAAAAAGGATGAGGGGCTTGCTAGGGAGTACAAAAGATGGGGCAACATATAGAGAATAAGAAGGATAAGCTTTATGAACGGCTCAGGAGTACTCAAGAACGCTATAATGCAGAGTATGATAAATATTTAGATGAGAAGCGAAATTTCGAAGAAGTGATGGCTGAAACGGATGACCTCTATCATTCTGCAAGGCAGCAAATACAAGATATGGAAGATTATACAGTTGCTTGCTTGAGACGTTCTACAGAAGGCGCTCAGCTTATCCATGAATTTTATGATAAAGTTTTTCAAGTACAAGATAATCTTGAGATAGAATACCGTAGAGAGCGCGAAGGGGTTGAAGAGGAATGTTCACTTTTGGATAAACGATTTCGTAAAAAGTCAGATAAATATGATGAAGAATTAGCTCATATAAGGAGAGATATCTATGGGGAAAAGTAAAATAGCTGCTAAACTTGATATAGACGCTTACCTTAAAACTTTGGCTTTAGGGACGATTAAGACATTAGGTAAGGCAGCATTGGCGGAAGTTCAGAAGGAAAGAGATGATGTCAAAAAAAACGTCTCTACTATTGCGACAGACTGGGATCGGTCTGTGGGACAGATTATAGGTGGCTTAAATCAAGTTTTGATCGGTCAATTTTCTAATCAAGTCAAAGAAAGTGCCCAGCAAAAGAGAAGTGGTATTCAGGAATTGCAGGATAATAAGTAAGGCTTTGTTTTTACCAGCCTCGCACCGGATAACTCCCGCCCGTTTAAGGCGGGTTTTTATATGAACCGTCTTCTAGGTTTTCATATTGGGTTAAAAGTGATAAAATAGTAGGCAGGAATTGGAGAGACGAGATGCCAAAAGAAGTGAATTTGACGGGCGATCAGGTATTGGCCCTTACGAGAAATATCTGGCTGCGGAGGATGTGGCCTTTATACAGAAAGCTTTGATCTATGCGATTGACTGTCACAGTGGGCAGTTTCGCAGGTCAGGTGAGCCTTATATCGTGCATCCTATTCAGGTGGCAGGGATTTTGGCCAAGCTCAAGCTGGACGCGGTAACGGTTGCTTGCGGCTTTCTACATGATGTGGTCGAGGATACCCGTGCGACGCTGGATGATTTGGAAAGAGAGTTTGGAACTGATGTGCGCGTGATCGTAGATGGGGTTACCAAGCTGGGTAAGGTCAAGTACAAATCCCACGAGGAGCAGCTGGCAGAAAATCACCGTAAGATGCTGATGGCCATGTCGGAGGATATCCGGGTTATTTTGGTCAAACTGGCAGACCGTCTCCACAATATGCGGACGCTCAAGCATCTGCGCAAGGATAAGCAGGAGCGGATTTCTCGAGAAACAATGGAAATTTACGCACCCTTGGCTCATCGCCTGGGGATTTCCAGTGTCAAGTGGGAGCTGGAAGATTTGTCTTTCCGTTATCTCAATGAAGTGGAATTTTACAAAATTTCCCACATGATGAAGGAGAAGCGTCGGGAGCGTGAAGCTCTGGTAGAAGAGGTGGTTCAGAAGATTGAGACCTATGCTGGCGAGCGCAATCTGCACGGTAAGATTTATGGCCGGCCCAAGCATATCTACTCGATCTATCGCAAGATGCAGGACAAGAAGAAGCGTTTTGATGAGATTTATGATTTAATCGCCATTCGCTGTATCTTGGATACTCAAAGTGATGTTTATGCTATGCTGGGCTACATTCATGAGCTTTGGCGGCCGATGCCGGGGCGGTTCAAGGATTATATTGCCAACCGCAAGGCCAATGGTTACCAGTCTATTCATACGACCGTTTATGGACCCAAAGGTCCGATTGAGTTTCAGATTCGGACTAAGGAAATGCATGAGGTCGCTGAGTATGGGGTTGCGGCTCACTGGGCTTACAAGAAAGGTGTCAAGGGACAGGTAGACAGCAAAGAATCAGCCATCGGGATGAACTGGATCAAGGAGTTGATGGAGCTGCAAGACCAGTCTAACAATGCTAAGGATTTCGTTGACTCAGTTAAGGAGAGCTATCTGGCTGAGGAAATTTACGTTTTCACACCAGATGGAGCGGTGCGTTCTCTGCTAAGGACTCGGGTCCCATTGACTTTGCCTATGAGATCCATACCAAGGTCGGTGAGAAAGCCACAGGAGCCAAGGTCAATGGCCGCATGGTGCCCCTGACAACCAAACTTAGGACAGGTGATCAGGTGGAAATCATCACCAATGCTAACTCCTTCGGACCGAGCCGCGACTGGCTCAATATTGTCAAGACCAGCAAGGCCAGAAATAAAATCCGTCAGTTCTTTAAAAATCAAGACAAGGAGCTGTCTATCTCTAAAGGGCGGGAGCTCTTGCAGGCTCAATTTCAGGAGCATGGCTATGTAGCTAATAAGTACATGGATAAGAAGCACATGGAAGAAGTGCTGCAGAAGACAAGTTATAAGACTGAAGAGGCGCTTTTTGCGGCGATTGGCTTCGGTGAGATTGGTGCCATTAGTATTTTCAATCGTTTGACAGAAAAAGAGCGTCGTGAGGAAGAACGTGCCAAGGCCAGAGCAGAAGCGGAGGAATTGGTCAAGGGTGGCGAAGTCAAGGTTGAAAACAAAAAAGACACCCTCAAGGTTAAGCACGAAGGCGGTGTGGTTATTCAGGGGGCGTCTGGTCTCCTCATCCGGATTGCCAAATGCTGTAATCCTGTACCGGGGGATGATATTGTCGGCTATATTACCAAAGGACGCGGTGTAGCCATTCACCGGCAGGACTGCATGAATCTCAAGGCTCAGGAAAATTACGAGCAGCGACTGATTGATGTGGAATGGGAAGACAACAACACGACCAAAGAGTACACGGCACACATTGATATTTATGGTCTCAACCGGTCTGGTCTCCTCAACGATGTGTTGCAGGTTCTGTCTAATACCACCAAAAATATTTCAACGGTAAATGCTCAGCCGACCAAGGATATGAAATTTGCTAATATCCACGTTTCTTTTTGGTATTGCTAATCTGTCTATGCTGACGACGGTGGTGGATAAGATCAAGAGCGTGCCGGAGGTCTACTCGGTCAAGCGGACCAATGGTTGATCCATTTCGGAAATCATTATCTAGCTGTGTTACCCTTGGTGACTTGCTTAAATCAAAGGAAAAATATGAAAATAGTGATTCAGCGCGTGAAACGTGCTCAGGTCAGCATTGACCAACAGCTGCGCAGCAGTATTGGACAAGGTCTTCTGCTCTTAGTCGGTGTAGGCCCTGACGATAGTCAGGAGGATATGGATTATGCAGTCAGGAAAATTGTCAATATGCGGATTTTTTCCGATGCTGAGGGAAAGATGAACCTGTCTATCAAGGACATTGGCGGAGAGATTTTGTCCATTTCCCAGTTCACCCTGCATGCAGATACCAAAAAGGGTAATCGGCCAGCCTTTGTCAAGGCTGCTCCGCCAGAGATGGCTAGCAATTTTTATGATGCCTTCAATCTTGCCTTGCAGCAGGAGGTGCCGACTCAGACGGGTGTTTTTGGTGCAGACATGCAGGTAGAGCTAATCAATGATGGCCCAGTGACCATTATTCTGGATACGAAGAATCGCTGAGAATAAATATGAAAAGGAGCTTGAACACTAGTGTTCAAACTCCTAATTATTTTGCTTCTGTAGCAATGAATGTATAATTTCCTACAATATTTCTAAAAACCATCAATCATTTCTTGAGGAATGATTTCTTTGATGGTCGTCACTAGCTGATTGATAAGGTTTATGGCTTCAGCGGGCTCAGTGTAGAGTTTTTGAAAATAGGTCTGTATATTTTCTTCGAAATGCTGAGGCAATAGCGAGCAGTTTGTTTTTGCAAACTCCAGCATTCTCTTTTCTCCAGGGTGCGTCTGTTCGTTTAGAGCGAAGAGCAAGTCAAAATAGGAAGCAAAAAATTCACTGCTGCGGTGATTGATGCTGAGCAAGTCCTGACGCTTGAGCGCTTTTTCTATTTGTTTGGAGAAAGCTGGCATGGCTTGATCGAGTAAGAGGAGCTGCTTCTTAATAATATTCTTTTTCAGCTCAGCTGGATAAGGTAGTCTGTACTTGTTCTGAAGTGTCTCGTAGCGACCATTTCGGTCGTAGATGATTTTGCTGTGAAGCAGATTGTGCCACATACAGGTAGTATAGGCATTCTGAGCTTGGTGATCTAGGACGACAGTCTGCAGATCTTTATCAAAGCTATCCAGTGTACGGTAAATGAGCTCAATTTCGATCTTGTTCTTTAACACACAGTCATCCTCTAGTTCCCAAAACTGATTGCCAATTTCCATGTAGGAGCAGTACTTGCTGAGGATATCGCGTCGAGTCGTGGGAGCAATGGAACCTGTCAAGTAGATATAAACATCATAGTCTGAGTCTTTGTCAAAATGCTGTCCAGCACGAGAGCCACCGAGAACGATAGCTTCCACTTGATCTAGCTGGGCAAATTCTTTAAAAAGTTGTTGTGGCATAATTTTTCCTTACTGATTTTTGACATCATTGTAGCAAAATGTAAGCGGGTTGGCAAGAAGGGAAAAACAGCTTTTGGCATGGTACTAAGCCTGCAAAATTGAACCCCCGAGGGTAGGAAGTGGATAAGCAGGAGCTGGAAGAATTTGACTAAAAAGAAAATTATCTAGGATAGATAGGTTGAAAAATTTGATTTTGTGTGATAAAATTTTTAGGACTTTTTCTTTTCTTTAATCTCATAGCCTTATTTTTTTATCTGCAACTTTTCTTAGATTTTGAGATAAGTTTTTAAAGAGTTTTTGCAATCATTTAGTCCAAAAAATGATGAGCATATCAAGCAAGTGGAAGTGGCGATAATCCTTGATTTGTTTATGTTTATGATTTCTATCATTCTTTAGAAATATTTTAGAATTACTTTATAAATTCTTGAAGTTTGTCTTGTATAATCATATTAAAGAAAAGAAAGGAGTCTCTTATCATGGAAAATCTAGTTCAACAGATGCTGAATGCTCTGATTCAAATTGCTTTGTTTGCTTTTCTTCCTTTTGTTTGGTGGTTGATAAGTGCTAGAAGAAAAAGTCCATTTTTAGAATGGCTTGGCTTAAAACCACTAAAAGATGCTGGCAGCCGAAAGATCTGGCTGTGGATTTTGTTGGGTTCGCTATCTTTCTTGCTTCTTTCGTTTTTGCTAGTATATCCTGCTGTAAAAAATCTGGATACAGCGACTTCGAATTTCTCAGGCCTAGGCTTCCAAGCCTTGCCAGCTGTTCTGATTTATGGTATTTTTCAAACTTCTCTGTCGGAAGAACTGCTATTCAGAGGTTTTCTTTTAAAGAGATTGGCTAGTCGCTTATCCTTTGTGGTAGCCAACACCATACAAGCTGCTCTTTTTGGTCTGCTCCATGGCTTAATGTCTATAACAGTGCTCTCTTGGCAGCAAACCCTGCTCATCATTTTGTGTACGGGTGGCATCGCGGCTTATATGGGCTTTGTCAATGAAAAGAAATCTGATGGCTCCATTTTAGCTAGCTGGATTATACATGCTTTAGTAAATGTGATTACGGGTAGTTTATCGGCATTTATGCTGATTTGATGACAGGTGAGCAAAGGTTTAGGTGTAAGTCAAACGAAGCTGCTTCTACTGATTTGTAGGGTTGTCCAGTTTCATTTGCTCAAAAACATAAAGGAAGAAGTCTTTCAAAACTTCGAAATGTCCGTATCTTATCTGAGAAGCATATTGGCGCCACTGAGGATGCTGTCGGACTTGGTCAATGGGGCAGTCTTTGACCGGCTGGTAGTAGCTGACATCTCGCCGAAATGGAACAAAACCTTCAAACATCTCTACTTGGTAGGCAGTGTCATCTAGAATCTTGCCAACTGCTGTAAAGGCCTGCAGCTTTTCCTGACCATTCAGCTGATATTTGGGGCTGTAGTACAGAAGATAGTCCCCCTTTTTCATTCGGTTCAATGGTGCTTTCTTTCCATGGCAGACTTGACAAAATCCACCCTCTACACCTCTTAGTACATGTTCTTTTGATACGACACCAATCCAAAATCTAGTCATTTTCTGCCTCCAGTTTTATTAAGAGTTGGTTTAATATTTCTGTTTTATTTCCTAATTTTCCAAAGAATGCCTGATCAATGCCTTCTACTAGAGGAAGGGCTTGGTTGACCTTTTGAAGCCCCGTATCCGTTAGAAGTATGATGTTGGCGCGGCTGTCTTTGGGATGGGCTTCCCGCATTATCAATTCTTTCTTGACCAAGAGGCGGATGATTTGGGATACGGTCATAACATCCATGTCAGAAAATTGGGCAATATGGGTCTGACTCACCCATTCTTGCTGACGCAGGAGTGCAGCAAGAGTGGTCAGAACGACAAACTGAGGATGGGTCAAATCAATCGTTCTCAGTTTGTTTTTTATCAGCCCATGCCACTTGTGGTAGGCACGGATAAAGAGCAGACCGGTTGATTTTTGGGTTCTGTTGCAAAGTTTAAAAATCAAATACAAGGTTTATAATCCTTCTTGTTCTTAAGCTAATATTCCCATTAAGACCTTAATCTCAGTAGATACCGAAAATCCGAAGAGCGTTCCATTTCTTCGGTTCTTTTTGTATATTCCTCGAATTGTTTCCATGCCCTTAATCGTGGTTGAGGCAGTTCGTAGACTTCGATAAAATTTATTGCGTCGTTTGATTGGTCGATGGTCTTGCTCAATGAGGTTATTGAGATACTTCACGGTTCGATGCTCTGTCTTAGTATATAAACCGTTACTCTGTAACTTTCTAAATGCAGAACCAATAGAGGGCGCTTTATCCGTGACAATTACTCTTGGTTGACCAAACTGTTTATGTAGTCGTTTCAAGAACGCATAAGCAGCTTGAGTATCCCGTTTCTTGCGTAGCCAGATGTCTAAAGTCAATCCATCCGCATCAATTGCACGATAGAGATAATGCCAACGACCTTTAATTTTGATATAAGTTTCATCCATTTTCCACGAATAGAAGGACTGTCTATTTTTCTTTTTCCAGAGATGATAGAGGACTTTACTGTATTCTTGTACCCAACGATAAATCGTAGTATGACAAACGTTAATCCCACGATCATAAAGGAGTTCTTGAATTTCACGATAGCTTAGATTATAACGTAGATAATAACCAACAGCGACAATAATCACATCTTTTTGAAATTGTTTACCTTTAAAATAGTTCATTGATATATCCTCGCTGTCATTTTTATTCATTTTTACACTAAAAATAGACTTATCAGAAAAACTTTGCAACAGAACCATGATTACTATATTTGTCCCAATCAGAAAAGAGTAGTGTTCTCACATTATTCACAACGTAAAAGATAGAAAATGGATTTATTCGAAAACTTCAAAAATCTATGAATGTGAAGATTGTACAGGATGTCCATTGAGAGAGAAATGTACCAAAAGCAAAAAGAAGGAAAAATCGACGTTTGAATATTAATCCAACCTGGGAATATATAAAAATAAAAGCGAATGAAAAGATAGAAAAGCAAAGAAACAGCCTCATACTATGCGCAGCGAAAGATAGATGTCGAAACAGTTTTTGGAAACATTAAACAAAATATGAAATTTAAAAGATTCCATGTCCGAGGAGCTGAAAAAATTTTTAAGGAAATGGGACTTGTATTTCTTGCGCACAATTTTTAGGAAATTAGTAACTAGAGTAAGGAAATATGAGGGAAAAACAATCATACAAAACCAAATATAGGGGGAAAATCCTCTATATTTCATCCAAAAAAAACAAAAATCGAAGACATCTTTCACGGGTGCCTTCGATTTTTTGGTTCAAAAGGGACTAATGGGTCAGCCCCCTCAAAATTACCAGAGATTAAGCTCAGCCAGATATAAGGACTCCAGCCTTACTTTCTACGCAACAACGCCACACACTCCACATGCCTTGAGTGGGCAAAAAAGATGTCGCACCCCACTGGTATCCCCTTGGCGGAAGCCCATATTTCTGAAACAGTCGCCTGGATAGGCTATTTTTCATTGATTTGGTGCCTGCTTTTGCGTTACAATCCAAGTAATTGTAAGCAATAAAGCCTTCAAAAGCATGTTGTCCTCTTGAAGGCTTTATTCGGTACAACTTTAAAATTGGTTTACTTATCTTTATCTTCCTCTCTAAGATACTTAACTAGCCCCGGATAATTGCTTATCCTTACAGTTCGGATCAATTAGAATTAGCCGAAAACGGCGGCGAAGAAACGAACCACCGAGAAGCACCGCCGCATTGCCGAGCTTGATACCCTCATTGAACGACTGTATGCGGACCGGAAAAGGCGCGGTTGACCGCCTTGCCCTCAAAGGCTTAGGGGCATATCAACTATATATTGGGGCCGAGTGCCGTTACTTTAACACCGCCGCTAGCCATGAGCTTATGCTTCCTTTAGGGACACTGTCCCAACAGACACTTTTTAAAGTATGCTGCACTAATCCTTATTTTTCACAGCATAGCGCAATGACAGACAGCCATGTTCTGCATTCTCTGTTCCCTGCAATTCCAAATTAACTTTTTCAGATAACAGAAGGTTATCAAATAGTTGTTTTTCTTTATTACCTACAAAACATGGTGATATCACAAGACTGATTTCATCAATAAGTCCGTTTTCTAATAATTTGTTGGTTAATCCACCGCCACTGTCTGTCCGCATGTATTTACACCCATATTGCTCATGCAGGATCTGAAAGGCTTTTTCATAGTCCACATGATCATTTCCTGACACAATATATGGGTAATGCCTTTCCTCCAAATAATTCAAATATTCCTTCGGAGTGGCAGTTGATACCAGAATGACAATTTCCTTCAGATATCCAAGATTTCTTAAGCAATGAAGACTTCTCAAGATACCTCTGCTGTCAGGTATGACTCCTATTGGTCTGGGGTCCTCCGGGCTTGTTATGATTTTCTCAAAATCAGCCTCTGTTTCAGCAGGATATTTTTCAAATGCAGTAAAAACAGTATTGGACCCAAACAGCACCGCATCCGAATGAATTCCCCCGGCAACCTGGTAGTAAACTTCCGGATTATCAAGCCTTTAATGCGGCCATCAAGGCTAATTTGTGTGTGCATAATTATCTTTGGTTTCATATTTTTCAATCCTCCTTTTTGATAGTAGAATATCATAATACACTGACAGCTGTATGTCAGCAGGGGATATGAAACCTTACAAAAAATACATAACAGACCAATCGCTTTCTCTAAATCAAGTTTAGGCAGTGATTCGTAATTTGTGCCAGGTGTTTACGGGTTATGCATTTTAATTCATCAGGTTGGACTATTTCAATGCCTGATCCATATTCAATCAGCTGCTTGCTCAATATCTCAAAGGAATCTGTCTGGAATTCGATTTCATTTTACTTCCCAAATCGGTTTCTTCAAGGAAGCCGAGAGAATACCTGTTCTTGATAGAATTGTATGTCTCCCTTTTTCAGCTCTAAGAATTACATTATATAGTTTTTATATGAAAGCATTTGTTTTAATATTTGTTCCAAAGAGCCATCATGGCTTTGACAGAGCTCTTCTTCTATGCAAATGCTTTTTAATCCGATCCACACGAAAAATTCCTATATTCATTTCTTAGCCTGCAAAACCGATTAAGTACCAGTTCTGTTCATAAAACCCCAGTGATATAGGCTCTATCATTCTGCTTTCCGGTTCTTGCCCTCCTGATGCAGGATATTGAATTGATATTACCCTTTTATTGCAGATTGCAGTCTGAATTGCTGCAATAACGTTATCCGCCAATGTATTTTTCTGTCCAGATGTGCTGTACACGTTAATACTGTTCTCCAACTCCTGTGCATAGTTTTTTTCACCATGCTTCAAAATAGATTTGATTTTATACATAGCTGAATCAAAATCCTTTATAAATGATTCATCTCCATGGCAATTTAAAAATTTCCCTGCTGCAATCAATGCACCCACTTCCGCCGCTGTAAACATTACCGGCGGAAGTAGGAAGCCCTCTACAAGAAAATATCCTTTTCCGGCCTCAGATCCAATTGGTATTCCGGCTTCTTCAAGTGTCCGGATATCTCTGTAAACTGTCCTTAAGCTTATATTAAATCGCTGTGCAATTTCTTTGGCAGGAATTATGATTGCAGCTGAATAAGAATAGAGGTTACTCTGTTAATCCTGTTCAAATTTTATTCCTCCTCTGTGACTTCCATAAAAAGTATATCCTATGCGTTCTTAAGCTAGCTGCTGTTAGTGCTTCTCATTGCACCCTGGTTATAAAAGCCATACTCACAAACCTCTTCACCAAAACTCTTTACATCTCTAATATAGAACTCTATCTAGCGAACTTTTTAGAAAAGATATAAAACATCAGAGTATGGACAGTTGCGGATGTACTTCAGAAAAGATTAGATGTCTAAAAAAAGCTTGTAGTTAAAGCTTTTTAGACATCTAAATCTAAAGTACTAAAACAATTCATCCAGTAAAATATAATATTTTTATTTTCTCCCAATCAGGCTTGATCCCCAGTAAGTCAAAAATAGCTCGACATACTGTTCTTCCCCGATATCCTCCCTGATCGACCGGACGCAGAAGGCAATGTCATACCACTTGTCCGCCCTGCCGCTTCTCCCAAGATCAATAAAGCCACTTACTTTGCCATCTTTCACAAAGATGTTGCTGTCTCCCAGGTCGCCGTGGGAAAAGACAAGTTCCTCTTCGGGCTTTTCCGTCTTTAAAAAATCATACAGCTCGCGCGGATCTTTAAATGGAGTGTCTTCTTCCCAGTTTTCGCAATCCACATCGGCCAGATCGTTATTCAGTAAGTAATCCAATTCGGCTAAGCGGCTGTCTAAGCTATTCGTATAGGGACAATCCGATATGTCGATGGAGTGAAAGAGCCTGATGCACTCCGCATACAGCTCGATAATCTTTTCAGGGCTTTGTTCATCTTCATACTCTTCCGAGCAAAGGACGCCATCGGCCTCACTCATGAGCAGATTGCTCCAGCCATCATGCCGTTCAAAGTGCAGGACCTTTGGAACAGGCAGCTTTCCTTCCAGCCATAGCATCATGTCCTTTTCCCGTTCCACATCATAGGTGGTCCCTTTATACCGGCTGTCCGTCATTTTTAAATATAGGTTTTCATTTTCTCCCACCAGCTTATATACCTTAGCAGGAGACATTCCTTCCGTATCTTTTACGCAGCGGTATTTTTCGATCAGTTTTTTCAATTCCGGTGATATTCTCATTTTAGCCATTTATTATCTCCATTCCCTTTAGTAACGTGTAACTTTCCAAATTTAAAAAAAGCGACTCATAGAATTATTTCCTCCCGTTAAATAATAGATAACTATTAAAAATAGACAATACTTGCTCATAAGTAACGGTACTTAAATTGTTTACTTTGGCGTGTTTCATTGCTTGATGAAACTGATTTTTAGTAAACAGTTGACGATATTCTCGATTGACCCATTTTGAAACAAAGTACGTATATAGCTTCCAATATTTATCTGGAACATCTGTGGTATGGCGGGTAAGTTTTATTAAGACACTGTTTACTTTTGGTTTAGGATGAAAGCATTCCGCTGGCAGCTTAAGCAATTGCTGAATCGAGACTTGAGTGTGCAAGAGCAACCCTAGTGTTCGGTGAATATCCAAGGTACGCTTGTAGAATCCTTCTTCAACAATCAGATAGATGTCAGACGCATGGCTTTCAAAAACCACTTTTTTAATAATTTGTGTGCTTAAATGGTAAGGAATATTCCCAACAATTTTATACCTCTGTTTGTTAGGGAATTGAAACTGTAGAATATCTTGGTGAATTAAAGTGACACGAGTGTTCAGTTTTAATTTTTCTGACGATAAGTTGAATAGATGACTGTCTAATTCAATAGACGTTACCTGTTTACTTATTTTAGCCAGTTTCGTCGTTAAATGCCCTTTACCTGTTCCAATTTCGTAAACGGTATCGGTTTCTTTTAAATTCAATTGTTTTATTATTTGGTTTGAGTACTTTTCACTCGTTAAAAAAGTTTTGAGAATATTTTATATTTTTGTTCATGTAATCACTCCTGAAGTGATTACATCTATAAACAAATACAGAAGTTAAAACGATTTGTTTGTAATTTTAGTTATCTGTTTAAAAAAAGTCATAAGATTAGTCACTGGTAGGAATTAATCTAACGTATTTATTTATCTGTGTAATCACTGTTTTTAGTCTGTTTCAAAACAGTAGATGTTTTATCTACATTACGCATTTGGAATACCAACATGACGAATCCCTCCTTCTTAATTACAAATTTTTAGCATCTAATTTAACTTCAATTCCTATTATACAAAATTTTTAGGTTCTGTTGCAAAGTTTAAAAAATCAAATACAAGGTTTATAATCCTTCTTGTTCTTAAGCTAATATTCCCATTAAGACCTTAATCTCAGTAGATACCGAAAATCCGAAAGAGCGTTCCATTTCTTCGGTTCTTTTTGTATATTCCTCGAATTGTTTCCATGCCCTTAATCGTGGTTGAGGCAGTTCGTAGACTTCGATAAAAATTTATTGCGTCGTTTGATTGGTCGATGGTCTTGCTCAATGAGGTTATTGAGATACTTCACGGTTCGATGCTCTGTCTTAGTATATAAACCGTTACTCTGTAACTTTCTAAATGCAGAACCAATAGAGGGCGCTTTATCCGTGACAATTACTCTTGGTTGACCAAACTGTTTATGTAGTCGTTTCAAGAACGCATAAGCAGCTTGAGTATCCCGTTTCTTGCGTAGCCAGATGTCTAAAAGTCAATCCATCCGCATCAATTGCACGATAGAGATAATGCCAACGACCTTTAATTTTTGATATAAGTTTCATCCATTTTTCCACGAATAGAAGGACTGTCTATTTTTCTTTTTTTCCAGAGATGATAGAGGACTTTACTGTATTCTTGTACCCAACGATAAATCGTAGTATGACAAACGTTAATCCCACGATCATAAAGGAGTTCTTGAATTTCACGATAGCTTAGATTATAACGTAGATAATAACCAACAGCGACAATAATCACATCTTTTTGAAATTGTTTACCTTTAAAATAGTTCATTGATATATCCTCGCTGTCATTTTTATTCATTTTACACTAAAATAGACTTATCAGAAAAACTTTGCAACAGAACCATTTTTGTATTCATCCTTGTAGATGGAGTTAAATTGCGATTTTTCCATTAGCTTCCCCTCTAGATTTTTATAAGTACACTTATTATATTCTGACATCTTATTTTTGTCAATAAAAACCCAGTTTAGACTAAAAAGTCCGAACTGGGTTCTGTTTATAGTTTTTCCACATAAATCTGCTGGGCAATCATAGGATTGATTTGGATTTCTTGGGTTTCTGTCTTGAGGAGATAAGCCTGAGCGAAAGAATCGTATTGGATGAAGGTGATGGTTTGGCCGATTTGCAGGTTATATTTTTCCAAGTATTTGAGCAAGTCAAAGTCGTCGTGTACGCGTTTGATGATATAGTCACCAGGGGCAGAAGCCTCTTCCAGAGTCAGTTGGTTTTCTTCGTCCAGAAGCTCTCCCTTGGATGGGATGGTGCCTCCGTGAGGACAGATCTTGGGGTACTGGAGCATGGAATCCAGACGCTCAACAAAGCGCTCAGAAACAGTGTGCTCTAGGACTTCGGCCTCCTCATGAATTTCATCAGTCGAGTAGCCGAGATGGTTGACCAGAAAGACTTCAATCAGTCGGTGCTTACGGTAGAGGTCAGAAACTAGCCTTAGTCCCAAATCAGTCAGCAAGTAGCCGGCTTTTTTATCCTTGACCAGAAGTTCTTCCGCCAGCATTTTTTTCATCATTTCCGTCACAGCCGGAGGTGAAACCTGCATGAGCTGGGCGATTTCTTTATTGGTGATTTTTTTATGGCGACTGCCAATCTCATAGATACACTTGAGATAGTCTTCTTTATTTGGGGTCATCTTGCATCCTCGCTGAACTTTCTATCACTAGTATAACAAAAATCGCTGCAAGAATACAGTGTCTAAGCCTTTCTTTGATGTTTAGATTTTCATTCATTGTGATGGTCGCTGGGGCGGCAGGAAGTATGGTCCTTACAGCATGGATGCGACAGGATGCGTGCCGTTGGTACCAGCATCTTTGCCCATTATCCAGTAACTCATGAGCTGGTTCTTAAAGGCTATGACAATGGAAAAACCTATGTCCGTGACCCTTATAATGCAGCTAATAATGGCTGGTATCCAGTAGACTATCTCTTTGGAGTCAAGAGTGTAGATCCGACGGATATTACAGACGGATCACCCTTCATTGCCATCAAAGGATAAGAAATTCGTGAATAAGGAGACCGCTCGTTGCTTGACGGGCGGTTTTCTGCATTCTATGACTATTATGTTTGTAATCGGTTAAGAGTTTATCATCGGCAAGATTAGTAAGAGTCAAATTCATTATACAATTATAGCTAGAGACACAGGTTTTTTTGGAAGCGATGGAGATGAGATTCTATTTTTGGACATATTTGCGATAAATGTTCTCAAAAAAACATGTAAATAGTTTGACAAACAAAGTTTTTCTCATTATACTGTTAACATATCAGGAGGAAACCCATGAAAAAAATCCAAAAACATGTCATTCTAGGTGCAGCAGTTCTTGCTAGTACTGGCTTTGCTCACACTGTAGCTGCAGATACAACTCCAGTGGATGCAAATGCCCCTGCAGACCAAAATAAGGCTCTATCTGCAAGTCCAGAAGCTCTTAAACAGCAAACGGAGCAGGTCAATCAAGCGAAAGCGTCTGTTGACCAAGCCAAAGAACAGGTTACAGCAGCTGAGACTAAGGTTGAAACAGCTAAGAAAGATAATGCTGATACAAGTGCACAAAAAATTGCGGAAGCCCAAGCAGCTGTGACAGAAGCTGAGAAGAAAGTTGCTCCAGCAGAAAACGCAGCCAATCAAGCTCAAGCAGCTCTTGATACAGCTAAAAAAGCAGAAAACACACAGGCGACTGTAGCTCAGGATGCTCAAGCTCAAGCAGCTAAGGCACAAACTGAAACCCAAGCTGCTCAGGATGCTGTGAATGCAGCTCAAAAAGATGTGGACAGCAAACTGGTAAGTGAAAAGGTAACAAAGGCAAAGACAGAGCTTGACAAGGAACAAAAGAACCTGGATTCTTACGAAGATCAGTTGAAGACAGCTGAATCCGAAGATGCGAAACGACAAGCGTCGATTGATCAAGCCCAAGCAGACATTAAAGCAGCTCAAGCAGAAATCAAAGAAAAAGAAGCGAAACTTTCTTCCCAGGACCAAGTACACAATACCTTTACCCTATCGCAATCATATATAAATGCACTTAAAAGCGATTCTATTAAACGATCACCTGAAGCACAAAGAATTTTTAAAGAAGAAGTTACAAAATTAAAATTAATTAATAATTACATTAGTAATCCAAAAGATACACAACGCATGGTCAATATCAATGCCATTCCAAATGATGTTCTGATGGAAATTAACTACTATGCACAAGATTTGCTAAATCAAATTCGTAAGCAGGCTGGTACAGGGCCAGTCAAACTAACGCAAAATACTATTGATTATGCAGCAGCTCTAAGCCGAGCTGGCCGTGAAGATGCATTGGTTTCGCATGAAAATAATGGACGGGATTTAACTCTTGGTGTAATTGAATCTACTGATGCAGTTGCTAAATTTGGACTTGATAAGTTTGGATACACAAACCATAGATTTCCTCAGTTTGATTATTATCCTGTTCTAGATAATCAAGAGAATGTATCTGTTGATTACTTGAAAAAAGTAGTTTATGAGAATGTTAAATTTCAGTTGTTTGATATAAAGGAAAGTACTAGATATGGATTTGGGACAATGCTAGATTGGGCTCAAAAAGTAGTTGGATACAAAATAGGACATGATAAAGTTGCATATATGGGAGTTGGTTTTAGCAACAATGGTAAATTTAACCGAATTCAATTTGTTGTTTTTGGGACTTGGGATATCGTCGACCCTTCCAAAATTACACCAGCCTTGATCAATCCAAATGCCAATAATCAAGAGGCAGACGCTGCTCGTAAAGATTTAGCGGCTTCGCAAGCTAAGTTGGACGCTGCTCAACGTACGTTGACAAATGCTCAGAACAAGCAGGAGACAGCCCCATTACTGCGTGAGGTTGTGAAAACTGCTAAGGACAAGTTGGCCAAGGCGGAACGTACTTACCAAGCTGAACTCGAAAATAGCAAGAATTCGGCTTCTGAAAAAACCAAGGCTAAGCTTGCAGTTTTAGCTAAAGCTCAAGCAAGCTTGAAAGAAAAAAAGAAGCAGCTCAAACAAGTGCGCAAAAAAACAGCTGAGGAAGCTAATGCCAAACTTGCCGAATTGAAAGCAGCTACAGCAAACGCTCAAGAAAAAGGCAACTGCTGCGGCTACAGCTCTGGAAGAGGCTCAACGCGCTGTTCAAGCTGCTAAAGACTATGTTACTCGCTTGCAAAACGCCCCTGCTCTTCTAAAAGAAGCAGAAGCAGCTCTCAATGATGCTAAAGCAAACTTGGCAAGTAAGGAAGAAACCTATAGAGTTGAAACTGCCAAACTTGAAGCTTTGAAAGCAGCTCTTGCAGCCCTTGAGGCAGACGACCCAACCAACCTCATTTCTAAGAATGAGCGAAAGGTTCTGAAAGTCACTACAACAGGAGTGAAGAAGGAAAGAAACCAGTTCAGACATATCAGGCTCCGGCAGCTCTTCCAAAAAAACAGGTTCTGCTGAATCATCTCTAGCGCTAGTAGGTATGGGATTACTCTCTATGCTGGGAATGGTTTTTGCAAAACGACGTAAAGCTTAAGAGCATTTAAACAAAACTCATACTGAGAGAGGACCAGTTTGGTCTTCTCTTTATTTATCGAGTGATTTGTTAAGAACATCTTTATTGTTAGTACTCCAAGGATTCATATTTTTGTTCTTTGCTATCATGTGAGTTTGTGATAAAATCTAATTGTTCTATGTGGATTAGATTTTTATTGTAATCTCTACAGTTTTGAACTATTAGAGCTAACAGAAAGGAGGGAAGACATGTATCCGAAAGAAGGGAAAGAACATCTCTTTCAGCAATTGCAATCAATCGGCTGGTCTCAGGTAGCACTGGAACAAGTTTTTGCAGAGATTAGTGTGCAAGGGAAAACAGTGCCAGAAGAAGGATATTACCTGCAGGAGGCTCAGCTTTTTGGCAGTCCCTTTTTTCAAGATCTTTGGCTGGCTGAGGATGCTCAGAACAGCAGGTTAGGAGCTCAGGAGCTGCTGGTTCTGGCTATGGATATTGTTAATATGCCTGAGGAGTTGAGAGGAGACAAGTCAGAGACGGATTTTTTGCTGGCTCGGATTGCTCCAAACCTAACACCTCATGATGGCTTTTGGAAAATTTTCTCAAGGACCTTGCGCCAGGCTTTTCCAGCAGATGATTTCAGCCAAAGGGATGGCAATCAAAAGCTTAAAAGGCAGCTACATCAGTTTCGCTATGTCATTTCCTGCCAGCAGGCCCAGTGGGTCAGAGATCACTACCGTCAGACTGGTATGACAGATGCAGAAGCCTTGGCCTCCTATCTAAAGGATTGGTCTGCGCTGCCTTATAGCTTTCAAGAATCCTCTCGCTTGCACAATAAAGCCCATATTGATAAGAGGTCAGAGCAAGCTGTCTATCCGGATGGTCAAGCTAGTCAGGCCAATATAAAAATCCTGATTGATTTTCATACAGAGTTTATTCTGGATCAGATAGGCCGTTTTCTCAATATCATCGATCCAGAGGGGGGCCAGCCAAAATGGTATTGTGAATGGCGCCAGCTTTAATTACGGTGAGCGCAATCGTCCGGGCAATCAGGCTTCTCATACTCGCTATGATGTCAAAACGCCTGCAGTTTGGGATCCTCGCTTTCGCAGTCTTGTCATTGAAAATGGCGGCCGCAAGTTCAAATCACCTCAGAATAATCGTGGTCTGCTGGGCTATCGTTCGGCTAAGAGCCCTTATGCTCGAAAGGGGCGGAGTGCTTATAAACAGGTAAAGGCAGAGATTGCTCAATTCAAGAAATTGCTGGATCGACCATCCGTTCTCTTGCGTTTCTGGACTTGGTTCCGTCAGTTTTGGCAGAAGTTTTTCGCACAAAAAAATACGGACTAGCAAATCCGTATTTTTATCTCTTATAAACTCTTAACTGCTGCAATCGCCGCATCATAGTCAGGCTCGGTATTGATATTGTCAACATATTCAGCGTAGGTCACAGTGTTGTTTTCGTCCAAGACAAGAACTGCGCGGGCCAAAAGGTGCCATTCATTGATGAGGACAGCATAGTCACGGCCGAAAGAATGGTCAAAGTAGTCAGAGAGCATGACAGCATTCTCAATGCCTTCAGTAGCACACCACTTGCCTTGTGCAAAAGGCAAATCAACTGAAACCGTGATAACAACGGTATTATCTAAGTCAGAGAGTTCTTGATTGAAACGGCGGGTCTGAGTTGAGCAGACACCAGTATCGATAGATGGGATGATGCTCAGGACTTTCTTTTTGCCAGCAAAGTCAGCCAGAGTTTTCTTTGAAAGGTCAGTGGCTGTCAAGCTAAAATCGTGGGCAGTGTCGCCGACTTGCAGTTGCTTTCCAGTAAAGGTTACAGGGTTTCCGAGAAAAGTTGTCATAGGAAGTCTCCATTCATGTTTGATAGCTTCATTGTACAGCGAATAGTGATTTTTTTCGAATAATTTGACCGGAAATTTGAGAGCGACTCCATGTGAAGCTCCTTCTCCAAAAATAAAGAGGTTAGGATTTTGTCTTCCTAACCTTTTATCATTATTTGGCCAAGCCTTCAGAAATTTTATCTAGATTGTATTTCATCATGCTGTAGTAGCTGTCGCCTTCTTCGCCTTCATCAGCGATTGAGTCCGTGAAGATTTTAGCGTGGATTGGGATCTTGGTGTCTTTAGAAACAGTCTTCATCGGACGGTCGTCCACACTTGATTCGACAAAGAGAGACGGCACTTTTGTCTTGCGTAGTTTTTCAACTAAGCTTTTGATTTGGTCTGGAGTTCCTTCTTCTTCTGTGTTGATTTCCCAGATGTAGGCCGACGGCACGTTGTAGGCCTTAGAGAAGTACTTGAAGCAGCCTTCGCTGGTCACAATCATTTTCTTTTCTTCTGGGATATTGTTGAATTTCTCCTTGGCCTCCTTATCCAAAGCGGTTAGCTTTTCCACATAGGCTTTAAGATTTTTCTCGTAAGTAGCCTTATTGTCAGGGTCTTTTTCAATCAAACGCTTGGCAATGTTTTGCGCATAGATAATGCCGTTTTCCAAGTTGAGCCAAGCATGGGGGTCTTCCTTACCCTTTTCACTTTGACCTTCAAGGTAAATGACGTCAACGCCATCGCTGACAGCATAGTAGTCCTTGTTTTCTTCCTTATTGGCATTTTTGACCAACTTGGTAAACCAAGCATTACCGCCAGTTTCCCAGATTGATACCGTTGTAGAAGATGAGATCCGCTTGAGAAGTCTTTTTGACATCTTCAGGCAGGGGCTCATATTCATGGGGATCTTTGCCGACTGGTACAATGCTGTGCAGATCAATCTTATCGCCAGCTATATTTTTGGTAATATCAGCGATAATTGAGTTGGTCGCAACAACCTTGAGCTTGGACGAGTCACTGGACGCCTTCTTCTGATCGGAGCAGGCAAAGAGAGTGCAGACTGCTAGCAAAAGCAGGGATAAAAAACCTAATTTTTTCATGGGATTCCTCCATTAAATTTTTTTTTAGTTTAGGTTGGTTTTTAAGTTTTAAATAGCGTTGCTTAGGGGCAATAAAGAAAGAGATGAGAAAGATGAGGGCCGAGGTCAGGACAATGCTGGATCCTGCAGCGACATTAAAGCTATAGCCGATAAAGAGTCCCAGCACAGAAGCCAGAGCTCCCAAACCCGAGGACAGCAGAATCATAGTTTTCAGACTGTTGGCATAGAGGTAGGCCGTTGCTGCCGGCGTTATCAAGAGAGCGACAATCAGAATGGTTCCCACGCTCTGCATAGCTGTCACAGAGACCAAGGTCAAGAGAATCATCAGCAGATAGTGATAGAAGCTGACTGGCATACCCATTGCTTGAGCCAGCAAGGGGTCAAAGGAAGTAATCAATAGCTGTTTGAAAAAGAGGGTGATGATTAAGAGCACAGCTATTCCGACTCCAATACTAATCCACATATCAATATCCTGAACAGCCAAGATATTCCCGAAGAGAATATGAAAGAGGTCAGTGGAGCTATTGGCAACGCCGATTAGGATCACACCCAGAGCTAGGAAGGATGAAAAGGTAATCCCAATGGCCGTATCGCTTTTGATAATGGAATTGCCCTTGATGTAAGTGATAATAATCGATGCCAAAAGTCCGAAAGTGATGGCTCCGATAAAGAAATTAATCCCTAAAATGTAGGACAGGGCCACACCGGGCAGAACCGCGTGAGAGATAGCATCCCCCATGAGCGACATGCCGCGCAGAATGATAAAGCAGCCGACAGCTCCAGCAACAATCCCAATGACGATGGCTGTGATGAGGGCATTTTGCAGAAAGTGAAAGTCCCGCAGCCCTTGGAAGAATTCTAAAATCATTCTAGTCACCTCCATTCATAAAGAGCTGGGAGCCGTAAGTCTTTTTCATATTGTCCTTGGTAAAGCTAGTCTCGGTAGGACCAAAGGCAATCAGCTTACGATTGAGCAGGATAACTTGGTCGAAATAATCAACAACCTTGCTCAAGTCATGATGGACAATCAGGATAATCTTGCCTGCGGCTTTGAGACTGCGCAGTGTAGACATGATAATCTCTTCACTGACAGAGTCAATCCCGACGAAAGGCTCGTCCAAAAAGATACAATCCGCCTCTTGAACCAAGCAGCGAGCAATCAAGACCCGCTGGAATTGGCCGCCAGATAGCTGGCTAATCTGGCGCTCTGCCAAGTCTTCTAAACCGACAATTTTCAATGCCTCAGCCACCTTGTTCCAATGGGAACTCTTTAGCCCCTGAAAAAGCTTGAGCTGAGGGTAAAGTCCCAAAGAGACACACTCTTTGACTTTGATAGGAAAATGATAATCAATATTGATCTTTTGCTCTACATAGGCAACCCGCTGGAGAGAGTTCTGCAGTGGCTTTTGATCCAGCAGAGTCTGGCCTTGGTGGTCAATAATCCCTAGCATGCCCTTGAGCAGGGTGGATTTTCCGGCTCCGTTAGGACCGATAATCCCAGTAATAGTTGGCTCCTTAATGGTTAATGAAAGGGGCTCAAGAGCCAGCGTATCCTGATAGCTGACAGTCAAATCTTTAATCGTAATCATCTCATACACCTCCATTGTTTTAATATACATTAAAACAAAAAAATTAGAAATCAAGTTAATTTTTAATAAATATTTAAAAATTAATATAAGAAATGTTTGAAAAACAAGTAGATTTTGATAAGGTTATATCAAAAGCATGAAAGCGAGAAGAAGATGACACGACTACAAGATGATTTCTATGATGCGATTAATGGCGAGTGGGCTAAGACGGCGGTTATTCCTGATGATAAGCCAGTGACGGGCGGTTTCATGGATCTGGCAGATGAGATTGAGGAACTTATGCTTGCCACGACTGACAAATGGTTGGCTGGAGATGGAGTGCCAGAAGATGCCATTCTGCAGAACTTTGTTGCTTACCATCGCCTAGCAGCGGATTATGACAAGCGGGAAGCGGCTGGCATTGAGCCTGCGCGTGCTTACATTGATGAAATTCGCAGCCTAACATCTTTTGAAGACTATGCTTCTAAGATTGCAGATTTTGAACTGGCTGGTAAGCCGACTTATTTTCCTTTTGGTGTGGCGCCTGACTTTATGGATGCCCGAATCAATGTCCTCTGGGCGGATGGACCGGGAACTATTTTGCCAGACACGACCTACTATGCGGAGGACCATCCGCAGAAGGCTGACCTGCTTGCAAAATGGCGCAAGGCCCAGGAAGATCTACTAGCAAAATTTGACTTTACTGAAGAGGAAATCAAGGATCTTTTGGATAAGGTCTTGGAGTTGGATGCTGTTTTTGCCCAGTATGTTCTCTCTAATGAGGAGAGTTCTGAGTATGCTAAGCTCTACCATCCTTATAAGTGGGACGATTTCAAAGCCTTGGTACCAGAGTTGCCTTTGGCGGATATTTTTACCAAGTTAATCGGTCAAGAACCCGACCAAGTTATTGTTCCTGAGGAACGCTTCTGGAAAGCAGCTAAGGATATCTATACAGCCGCTAACTGGGACAAACTCCATGCTCTGCTGATTCTCTCTGCGGTCCGCAATACAACCCCTTATCTAACGGATGATATCCGTGTCTTGGCAGGAGCTTATCATCGTGCTCTATCAGGGACTCCTCAGGCTCAGGACAAGAAAAAAGCAGCCTTTTACCTGGCCCAAGGTCCCTTTAATCAAGCTGTTGGTCTTTGGTATGCTGGTCAAAAGTTCTCACCAGAAGCCAAGGCTGATGTGGAGCAGAAAGTGGCGACGATGATTGAAGTTTACAAAAACCGCCTGGCCCAGAATGACTGGCTGACACCAGAAACTCGGGACAAAGCTATTGTCAAACTCAATGCCATCAAGCCTTATATTGGCTATCCTGATGAGCTTCCTGAGCGTTACTCTCGAAAGGTTGTAGATGAAAAGCTGACTCTCTTTGAAAATGCTCAGAAGTTAAGCCAGATTGATATTGCTTATAGCTGGAGCAAGTGGAATCAACCAGTGGACTACAAGGAATGGGGTATGCCAGCCCACATGGTCAATGCCTACTATAATCCGCAGAAAAACCTGATTGTCTTTCCAGCGGCTATCCTGCAGGCGCCTTTCTATGACTTGCACCAGTCCTCATCAGCCAATTACGGTGGTATCGGAGCGGTCATTGCCCATGAGATTTCTCATGCTTTTGATACCAATGGCGCTTCCTTTGATGAAAATGGCAGCCTAAACAACTGGTGGACGGAGCACGACTATCAAGCCTTTACCGAGCGGACTCAGAAGGTTATTGACCAGTTCGAAGGCCAGGATTCCTATGGTGCTAAGGTCAATGGCAAGCTGACCGTTTCAGAAAACGTGGCAGATTTGGGCGGCATTGCAGCAGCCCTAGAAGCAGCTAAGAAAGAAGCAGATTTCTCTGCTGAGGAATTCTTCACCAACTTTGCCCGTATCTGGCGGATGAAGGGTCGGGAGGAATATATGAAACTTCTGGCAAGCGTTGATGTCCATGCGCCAGCCAAGCTTCGGACCAATGTGCAGCTGCCAAACTTTGACGACTTCTTTACGGCCTTTGATGTGCAAGAAGGAGACGGCATGTGGCGGAGCCCCAGAAGAGCGGGTGGTCATCTGGTGATGCAGAGATAAGAGTACTTATCGAATCTTGCTCAAATCAAAAATAACCGAGTTCATTTCAATAGTCTGCTTTTGTTTGTGAAAGCAGGCTATTTTGTCAAAGGGAATATAAAGCGTTTACATTTCTATGACCTTGTGCTATACTGTAGTTGATAACAAAAAACAAACAAAATATCCAAATAGAATAGATTTCAAAGTGTTTATTAATGAATAATAAAGAAAAGAGATGTTCTTATGGTAAAACGATTCATTAGTTCAAATGCTTCAGAAATTTTAAGTATGACTGCGCCGGAGCTGAAACAGAGCATCAAGGCCAGTGAGGGCCGCGTTATCCTGTCTGAAAACGTAGCTTTTAAAGAATCTTATATCGGTGATGTGACCAATGCAGAGATTGCTCGGTCTTTTGGTGCTGACTTGATTTTGCTGAATGGGATTGATATCTTCCAGCCTTTTGTGGCTGGTCTGGACGCCAAGGAAGATTTTGTTGAGGAGCTGCACCGCTTGGTTGGCCGTCCTATCGGTATCAATCTAGAGCCGGTGGACAGTCAGGCCCAGATGGCAGGAGAACGCCTGATTATCGATGAGGGGCGTCAGGCTAGTCTAGCGACCATTCAGCGAGCAGAAGAGCTAGGCGTTGACTTTATCTGCCTGACGGGTAATCCGGGAACTGGTGTCACCAATCAAGCCATTATTGACACTATTCGAGTGGTTAAGGAGAATTTTTCAGGCCTGCTGATTGCGGGCAAAATGCATGCTTCAGGTGTGGATGAGCCGGTAGCAGACCTAGAAGCAATCGCTCAATTTATCGAAGCTGGTGTTGATATTGTCCTAGCGCCGGCAGTCGGCAGTGTGCCAGGCTTTGATGAGCAGGACTTGAAGCAGATTGTCCGACTGGCCCATCAAAAGGGGGCTCTGGTTATGAGTGCGATCGGTACCAGCCAAGAGAGTGCTGATGAGGATATTGTCAAGCAAATGGCCATCCGCAATAAAATCTGCGGTGTAGATATCCAGCATATCGGGGATTCAGGTTACGGCTGTCTGGCTCCGGTTGAAAATATCTTTGCCATGAGTAAGGCTCTCAGAGGGCAGCGCCACACCATTTCCATGATTTCACGTTCGATTAATAGATAGTAAAATGAGACAGACTTTTAGGGGGATAAGCTCCTAGAAGGCCTGTCTCTATTTTTTTATAAAAGAAAGACCGAGATTGATGTCTCGGCCTTTATAGGTTTCCTTTTTTATCCAAAAATTCATGATAGACACAGAGGCTGACTGCAGAGCGGGCAATGCTGTATTTAGAGTAAGGGATAATGACAATCTCTGCTTGTTTTTGCTTTGGAAAGAGAGGTACTTCCTGCTCTAACTGAGCCAGGACCTGTTCGGCAATAATCGGGTAGGAGAATATTTGGCCGTCCAGATAAATCCTTTCGCTATCAATAAGCTGGCAGAGGTTGGAAATGGAATGGCCAGATAGCGGCAGGCAGTATGAATCAACTCAATGCTGCCTAAGTCTCCTAAGCGATAGGCTGTCATCAAGGTTGTCAAATCAATGTCATTGACGTCCTCTACAAGAGTCTTTAAGAGCGAGGTCTGGGAAGCCCGATACAGGATAGCTGCTTTATCAATCAGAGCGCTCTCACTGGCATAAACCTGCAGGCAGCCGTGCTTGCCGCAAGGACAGCGCTCGCCTTCAGGATTGATGACGGTATGCCCCACCTCCCCGATAAGATAATTATCCTGACTGTAAATGCTGCCCTTGTACATGTAGGAGCAATGAATACCTCTAGCGACATGATAGACGATAAAATTACTGTCTGTCGGATGATAGCTAAAGAGGCGTTCAGCCAGTGTCAAACAGTGGGACTTATTGGCGAAGTAGACAGGGAGGTCAAAGGCTTCTTGAATAGTCCGCAGGTTAATCTGTCCCCAGTGGGGGTTTTTAGAAATAATAAAATCACTCTCAGAGAGATTCACATGCCCCGGCAGCCCGAGGGCAATCGCTGAGATGGGGTATTGATTGTTCTTTTTCAGAAAATCTTGAATGAGGCGGATAATTTCCTGGTCAGACGGGCCGCCTGTCACCTCGATCTGATAAGTCCGAATACTGCTTTCTGCAATCTCACCGGTATTGTCAGCGATGACGATGGCCAGCTGTTTTTCAGAAATCTCAAAGCCCAGATAGTAGCGGCTACGAGGCGCAATATCTAGTAGGGTTTTCTTGCGCCCTACGCTCTCGTCATTGAGCTCGCCCAGCTCCACCACCAAGCCTTCCTTGATCAGTTCATTGATGATATTGCCAGTCGTGGCTGGTGTAATCTGAGTTTCTTTTGAAATATCAATCCGAGAAATCGGTCGTTTGGCATAGAGCTGATCCAGGACAGTTGCCCTTAGCTCGTTTTGTTTTCTAGTTCGTGTCATCTTGTTTCCTCTGCTGCTATACTATCAAAAAAAGCTTAAAATCTCAAATGTAAGCGTTGACATAGTACAGAAAAATAGTTATAATGTTTATAGAATATTAATAACATAGTGAAAAAAATATTCTATTTTTGGATTTTTGTTTATATATTAAAAATAAATAGTGGGCGTTGTTGCAGGCTAGGTCAGATTCATAAAGGAGGATGCCAATGGAAACAAAACAGATTATGTTAGTCTGTGCGGCTGGGATGAGCACCAGTCTCATGGTCAATAAAATGCAGAAAGCTGCAGAGGAGAGAGGCTTAGCTGCGACGATATTTGCGGTGCCAGTGTCAGAAGCAGAAGACTATCTAAGCGAGAAAAAGGTTGATGTCCTTTTGCTGGGGCCTCAGGTCCGCTATCTATTGGAGGATTTACAGGAAAAACTAGCTTCAAAAGGCATTCCGGTCGATGTTATCCCTATGACGGACTACGGAATGATGAAGGGGGATAAGGTCCTGGATCTGGCAGAGTCGCTCATGAAATAGGTGCTCCTATGGAAAATAAAGATTCCTTAGAGGTTGCTATGACCCTCATCATGTATGGCGGAGAGGCCAAGTCTTGTGCTATCGAAGCCATTGCAGCTGCTAAAAAGCAGGACTTTGACCGAGCTCAGGAGAGGCTGAGTCAGGCTCAGAAGGCCCTGCTGCAAGCCCATCACGCTCAAGCTGAAATGCTGAGTAAGGAGGCACAAGGGAGAAAAGACAGAACTTAGTTTATTTATGGTGCATGGGCAGGATCGTCTCATGACCAGTATCGCTTTTGTTGATTTGGCAAAGGAGATTGTTGATTTGCATAAAAATTTGATGAATAGGAGAAATGCAGATGAGTAGTTTGGTTGATAAATGGCAAGCACGTCTCATGCCTATTGCCAATAAAATCGGCAACCAAAAATTTCTGGTTGCCCTGCGGGATTCCTTTATCGGGACCATGCCTGTGATTATGACGGGCTCTTTTCGCCCTCATGGTCAACGCTTTTCTATCTGACTTGCCAGGACAGTTCGGCTGGACCTGGATTTCCTCTACCTTCCAGTGGCTGATTGATATTAACTGGCTGGTATTTAAGGGCAGTATTCCTATTGTTACCCTCTTGTTCCTCTTTACCTTCGGGGTCAATATCGCTAAGATTTATAATACTGATAAGGTGTCTGCCGGTCTGGTAGCTGTTGCCTCCTACATCATTACCATTGGTGGCTCTGTTACTAAAACCTTTGAGTTGGCTGGCAAAACACCAGGGCTGAGCAAGGCAATTTCAAAACTTCCAGAGCTAAAACTTGACGGCAGTGACCTGTCTGTGACGATTAACAGTGTCATTCCAGGTGACCAGATCAGTGCGCGTGGTTATTTTACTGCCATTCTGATTGGTTTTGTGTCTGTCATCATCTTCTGTAAGGTCATGAATCGTAACTGGACTATCAAATTGCCGGATTCTGTTCCGCCAGCTATCATGAAGCCGTTCCTGTCTATCATTCCGGCTGCGATTGCCATGTATGTCGTGGGAATTGCGACCTATCTCTTTAATCTGGTGACAGGCGAGCTCTTGATTGACTGGATTTACAAAGATTCTTCAGGCGCCGCTTCTCAGTTTGTCTCAAAGCTTCTGGGCTGTGCTGCTCATTGTCTTTCTCAATAAGATTTTCTGGTTCTTCGGACTGCACGGCGGTAATGTGCTGGCGCCAGTTATGGCTAGTCTCTTTGGTGTGACCATGCTGGCCAATCTGGAAGCTTATCAGGCAGGGCATGCGATTCCTTACATGTGGACGGATAATTCTTTTGGTGCTTTTGTCTGGTTTGATGCGATTGGTGTTGCCATTGCCATTCTCTGGCAATCTCGGAACAAGCACTATCGCGAAGTGGCCAAGTTAGGAATTTTCCCAATGGTCTTCAACATCAGTGAGCCGGTCATGTACGGTTTGCCAATCGTTTTGAATCAATTATGTTTTATTCCATACGTCCTGACGCCAATGGTCATGGTGACAGTAGCCTACTTTTGCAACCTCTATGGGCTTGGTTGCGCCAGTTACTCAAAAACGTTACCTGGGTAATGCCGCCGATTCTCTACGGTTTCTTTGCGACAGCATTCGACTGGCGGGCAATTATTCTTTCGCTAGTTAATATCTCTATTTCGACCGCTATATATTTGCCCTTTGTCAAGATGGCAGATAAACAGGAGGAGCTTGGATAGATGGCAAAATTTGAAATTAAAGAAGAATTTTACCTGGATGGCAAACCTTTTAAGATTTTATCGGGAGCTATTCAGTATTTCCGGCTTCATCCGGACCAGTGGCGAGATACCCTTTACAATCTTAAAGCTTTAGGCTTTAATACGGTAGAAACCTATATTCCTTGGGCGTTGCATGAGCCTCAGGAAGGTCAGTTTCAGGCAGAGGGCATGCTGGATTTTGAAGCATACTTCAAGTTGGTTGAGGAGATGGGGCTTTATCTCATTGTCCGTCCGACGCCTTACATCTGTGCAGAGTTTGACTTTGGCGGCCTGCCGGCTTGGCTCTTGAGATATCCTTCAATGCGCCTGCGGGTCAATCATCCGCTTTTTCTGGAAAAGGTCAGTCATTTCTATGACTGGCTCTTTCCCAAGCTTCTGCCCTATCAGAGTGATCAAGGCGGCCCTATCCTCATGATGCAGGTGGAAAATGAATACGGTTCTTACGCCGAGGACAAGGCCTACATGCGTAGCATTGCGCAGATGATGAAGGTACGTGGAGTTACGGTTCCCCTCTTTACCTCTGATGGGACTTGGATTGAGGCTTTGGAATCTGGGACCTTGATTGAGGATGATATTTTTGTGACGGGGAATTTCGGATCTCAGCCCAAGGAAAATACAGACAATCTGCGAGCTTTCATGGAGCGCTATGGCAAGAAATGGCCGCTTATGTGTACTGAGTTTTGGGACGGCTGGTTCAGCCGCTGGAGCGAGGAAATCGTTCGGCGGGAAGCAGAAGATTTGGCTCAGGATGTTAAAGAAATGCTGCAGCTAGGCAGCATGAACCTCTTCCTATTGAGAGGCGGGACCAATTTTGGTTTTATCAGCGGCTGTTCAGCCCGCAAGACCAAGGATTTGCCGCAGATTACCTCCTATGATTTTGATGCTCCTATTACTGAGTGGGGGCAGCCGACCGAGAAATACTACGCTGTTCAGCGGGTGACCCACGAGGTCTTTCCAGAGCTTGAGCAGATGGAGCCTATTAGCCGACAGGCCAAAGCCTATGGCAGTTTTCCGCTGCTTGGGACTGCAAATCTGCTGGATGTGGCAGCGGACATCACAGAGGAAATTCTGCTGGATTATCCGCAGCCTATGGAGCAGATTGGGCAGAATCATGGCTATATCCTCTACCGTTCCGATATCAAAAATCAATACCATGAGGAAAGGCTCAAGACCTTGGAGACTCATGATCGCTGCCATTTCTATGTCAATCAGGAGCACCTAGCTACCCAGTATCGGGAAGAAATCGGTGATGAGATGCTCTTCTCAGCTGATACCGAGCGGATTCAGATTGATGTGCTGGTGGAAAATATGGGGCGTGTAAATTATGGTTACAAGCTGGGCGCACCTAGTCAATCCAAGGGAGTCAAGGGTGGTATCATGATTAACCACCAGTTCCGAAAGGGCTGGAAGCATTATGCGCTCAAGTTTGACCAGGAAATGCTGGCCAAGCTAGACTGCTACTCAGCTCCACCGGAAAAAGTCAAAACACCGACCTTCTATCGCTTTGAAGCGAAGTTGGATGACATCGCTGATACCTTCATCGATTGCTCTAAGTATGGGAAGGGCTGTATTTCGGTCAATGGGTTCAACCTTGGCCGCTACTGGAATGAAGGGCCGATTCACTATCTCTATGTGCCGTCTGGCTTGCTCAAGGAAAAGAATGAATTTATCGTCTTTGAAACTGAAAAATGTCAAGATTGAAGAGTTGACCTTGCTTGACCATCCAGTCTATAAGAAATGAGGTGCTGCGATGAAATATATGACAGTCGGGAATGAACTGAAAGAAAGCCAGTCAGCTGATTTTGGGCTGCATGCGATTGGCGGAGCATGATTCTAAAGAGGTCGTTTCCGTTCTTGAAACAGCGGTAGAAGTGGGAATTAATTTCTTTGACCACTCAGATGTTTATGCTGGCGGCCAGTCTGAAGCCAAGTTTGCACAGGCTCTTCGTACAGCCAAGATCCCCCGAGACCGAGTTCTCATCAGTCCAAGTGCGGGCTGCGGGATGTTCACAATAACTATCATTTTGACTTTTCTAAGGATTATATCATCAGCTCGGTTGAAGGCAGCTTGGAACGTTTGCAGACAGACTATCTGGATGTGCTCCTCTTGCACCGGCCAGATGCTCTTGTGGAGCCGGAAGAGGTGGCTGAAGCTTTCTCACAGCTGCACCAAGCTGGGAAGGTCCGCCATTTCGGAGTCAGCAATCAAAATCCTTATCAGATTGAGCTACTTCAGAAAAGTGTGGAGCAGCCCTTGATTGCTAACCAACTGCAGTTTGGTCCAGCCCATACTCCGATGCTGGATGCTGGGCTCAATGCCAATATGCTCAATCCGTTAGCAATCGTCCGGGATGGTAGTGTGCTGGACTATTGTCGATTGCATCATATCACGATTCAGCCTTGGTCACCATTTCAGGTTGACTTGAATCAGGGACTTTTTATGGAGCATCCTAAATATGCTCCGCTTACAGAAACTCTGCATGCCTTTGCGTCAGACTATCAAGTTTCTTTTGAAGCCTTAGTTCTCGCATGGATTTTGCGTCATCCGGCACAAATGCAGCCGATTGTTGGCTCCATGAATCCGCAGCGAATTCGCTCAATGGTGGCTGCTTTTGATATTGAGCTCTCTCGGTCTGACTGGTATAAGATATACAAGAGCGCAGGGAATCCTCTGCCCTAAGCTTGTTTTTGCAGGGAGATTATTTGTTATTCAGAATCAATGAAGGCTAAGAGCAGTGAATCAGTCTGCTTGTTTCATTGATTAAGCTAGATTCTGTACCTTATGAAAGGAGAATGATATGAATAATAAGTTTTCTTGGCAAGGCCTAGCAAAATCTGCTTCTACTGCCAAGTATGGGAGCGGCTTGCTGCTATGTGTTTCCCTCTTGTCCTTAGCAGCTTTGACAGTTGTCTCAAGAGTTGAAGCAGAAGATGTTGCGCCTGCCCCTGCCGCAGTAGCTGAAACGTCGGCTTCTCCAGCAGCGCAAGCAAGTCCTGAGGCTGAAAATCCAGCTCCCAATTGAACCCCAAGCAGTTCCTGCAAATCAGGCCGAATCAGCTGCCAGCGAGTTGCCAGCCAGTCAGGTCATGTCTGATGAGCAGAAGCAGCGCGCCATTGCTCAGATGGGAGCCAATCAAGGGGATGTCTGGGTTTGGTCGGAGGAAAATGTCGTTGAAGAAAATGGGGAGCGTCAAAAGCGCGGTCCTAATGGTGGCCCCGGCCAATTTAATGGCGGAGCCGTCGTGTTAGGCGGCCGTCCGACTTATGACCCCAGCAGCTGATTGGTACTACCTTGCTTATAAAGGCGAAGGGATGACCGACGAAGAAGCACAGGCTGTCTTTGACAAGGAACGCGGCAAATGGATGAATGAATTTGATCCTTGGGGCGTTGTGATGGAAATGACGGACAATAAGGCCAGCAATGCTTGGGCGGATATTCGGAACATGCAAGCTTTTGTGCTCCGGAAGGATTCCAATGTCTGGGAGAAAATTGTGGATCACCCTCAAGGGGTTCAATGGGTTTCTCAATTCAAGGGAAATATGTCCAGCAACGTAGGAGATGCCCGGCAGGAAGCCTTGGCTGGCGGGGGAACAGCTATTGAGGTATTACCTAAGCAGGATAGGGTTGCCCACTGGGGTTCTGATCAGGCTCGTGATATTCCAAATCCTCAAACCATTCGGGCTGTTCTGGTTTCTGTCGAAGCGCGTATTTCTGAAAAATCTGACCCAGATGCCAAGCTTGGTATTCAAGTTGGCGGTGACTGGAAATTTGCTGAAGAAGTGAGTAAGCCGCTCTGGTATCCAGGAGCTGGTTTGGCTGGTATTCAGCGACTGACCAAGGATTGGGCTCGTTACTATTTTTGTCAGCCTCACTGGTATTCAAGATGCAGTTGAAGAAAGGGCCATTTCACAAGATGAGTTTATGAAGAGTATCGTGCCGCTGGCCGATATGGAGCAAGCCGCCCAAAATCAAGCTCAGCAGCCAACCCCTGCAAAGCCTGATCCAAAGGGTAGCCAAGCGGAAAATCTGACCTACAAAACAAGCGGCAAGACGGGCCCTCAAGCAGCGTCTCAACAGCCAACTCTTCAACAAGCTTCTTCCAAACAATTGCCTAAGACCGGTAGCCAAAGCAGCCTATTGACCAATCTGCTTGGACTCGGGCTTTTAGGACTGGGTGCTAGCTTCCTTGGCTTGAAGAAAAAATCTTAGCTTTGCAAGCTAGAGAAAAAAATAATCTACAAAAAAGCAACAGCAGTTTCTAGCTGTTGCTTTGTGTTTGAATTAGGTTTTGCACGACAGGCTGTTCAAAATTAGGTGCTTGCACAACCTGCTCGGCAATCGGACTGCAGACAGGCTCCTGGTATTTTTGAGTAAAGCGGCATCTTGGGAAATTGGAGCAGCCCCAAAATTGCTGACCTGCCCTAGAACCTTTGGATGCTGTACGGAGCACTAATCCATGCTGGCAGCGAGGGCAGATCTTTTCTGCTTCTCTACGCTGTTTATTCTGAGCAATGCTGTTAATATGGCGCTCTTTGATGACCTGTTTTCGCTTGGTCAAGGGCAGGAGCATACGATAGAGGTCGTCAATCTGCTCGGGCGACAGGTAGACTGAACTTTGGCAGGCCTGCCGGTCAATTGCCCCAATTACTTGCCAGGTCTGAATAACCTTATGCCTGTCACTGTTTAGATGGATTTCCTTGAGCTGACAGTCATTGCTAAAGACGATATAAGAATATAGATTTGGCGTGTATTGGTTGAGATAATAGCTGAGCCATTTGAGATGGACTTTATTTTGAATAATGGGATTGAAAAAAGAATGCTTGTAAGATTTTCCGCGGCCACCGGAAAGAACCTGAGTCCAGTATTGCTGGTTTTCTAATCCGAAGATCCAGCCCTTGTAGTTTTTTGACTCAAAAATGTAAATCCCAGATGGATGAATCAGCAAAGCATCAATCTCAGTGGTAGTGCCATCTTCTTTGAAGATGTAGAGATTGTACAAAATCTTTTTATAGCCATAGAGCTGGTTCAAGACCTGACCAAGCTGGTACTCTCCCTGTTTTCCCTTGTTGTATTTGAGTTCCCAAGGGGCAGTCTGGGTTTGCTGGAAATAGTCAGGCTCTGGGCTTTGGCTGGACGACCAATCCGAGTCCGTATCTTCCCTGTCTTCGAGTAGCTTATAACTGATAAAAAAAGACGATGCCAAAGACAGCCACAAATGCAACGAAAAAAAGAATCCAAACATTTCCTAATCTCCTTAAAATCCCTAATTCAGTATAGCACAAAAATAAAGGACGGAAGATTTTTTTATAAGTGTAAAAAAATAAAACAATTGAACAATGAATCAAAAATATGTCTAAAAAACGGAAACTACCCTTTAAAAACTTATTTTCCAAAAATACCTCACAAACCTAAAAAATCATGTATAATAAAAAGACAGGAAAAGAATAGGAGTTATCATGTCTCAGGAATTAATCAGTGTTATCATCCCTGTTTACAATGTTGAGCAGTATTTAGCAGAATGTGTGAACAGCGTCTGTCGTCAGACCTATCAAAATCTGGAAATTATTCTAGTCAATGATGGTTCAACAGATGCTTCTGGTCAGATTTGCCAAGAGCTGGCTGACCAGGATACGAGGATTCGTCTTATTCATCAGGACAATCAAGGCTTGTCCGGTGCCCGCAACACAGGGATTGAGCACTCTAGTGCAGACTATTTGATTTTTGTGGATTCGGATGACTGGCTGCCTGAGCAGCATGTTGCCCGCCTCTATGAAAAGCTCAAGGAGTATGATGCGGACATTGCTATTGGTCACCACTGTAGCTTTCGTGCTGAGGATTCAGCCTTCCTCTACTATTCGACAGAGCATTTTGAAACCCTCTATACGCGAGAAGAGATAATCGAGGAGTACCCTAGACGTCGCATGGTAGACGGTGTCTTTCTCTGTGCCTGGGCTAAGCTCTATAAGCGTGAGCTCTTTGATACAGTGCGCTATCCAGTCGGCCGAGTGGCCGAAGATGCCTTCACAACTTATAAGCTGTACCTTCAGTCAGAGAAGATTATCTACCTCAATGAACCGCTCTATTACTATCGCTTGCGGCCAAATAGCATCTCCATGACTTGGAATGAGCAGTGGTTCCGAGACTTGATTGTAGGTTTTGAGGAGCAGCTAGCCATTTTGGGTAAGCTGGGCTATGACCTGAGCTTCTACTACAAATACTACACTTTCCTGCTCCAGTATTGTCGCGACAGCGCTGCAGCTGTCGGTATGCAGTCCAGTTTGGTCTATCAGGAAATTGAAAGCAAACTCAAACTATTTGGAGAATAAATAAAACAAGCCACCTTTCAACCGCAGGGCTGAAAGCGTGGCTTGTTTTTTGGCGTTTGAAAATTAAAGACTAAAAATAACAATTAATGTCATGCTTCAAAAAGACATCTTGGTATTCAAATAAGTCTTCAGGGTGCAAGGCCTTGACATCTTCCATGGCATACTTTCGGCCGAGTAATTTGTATTTATTTTCGCCAAATTGATGGAAAGGCAGCAGCTGGACTTGATCGATGGATAGTTCATTAAACAAAGTCGCAAACCGCTCTGCATCTTCTAAGGAGTCGTTAAAATCTGGAATGACAGGAATGCGGAGAACAATCGTCTTTTGATGAGTAAAGGCGTAGTGGATATTCTGAACAATTAATTCGTTTTTTACTCCAGTCACCTTGCGGTGGTTGACAGAGTTATAATGTTTCAGATCGGTATAGATGAAATCAACGTACTGGATGAGATCACGAATTTTTTTCATGTTCTACAAAAGGCAGTTGTTTCAATAGCGGTATGAATCCCTTTTTCCTTAGCCGCTTTGAGAATGGCCTTGGCAAATTCAAACTGGGCGAAAATCTCTCCGCCAGATAAGGTTAGGCCACCGCCAGATTCTTCATAAAAATCTCTGTCCTTTAGGACTTCGTTGATAATCTCCTCGACACTTCTTTCCTCCCCCATAGTGATGCTTTTTGGTAGTAGCATCCAGCATAGGCTCAGGTCTGAATTGCTGTGATTCTGGGTTTAGAGCACCAAGGGCAGCGCAGAGGACAGCCCTTGAGGGAAAAACCGTTGTACGAATCCCTGGTCCATCATGAGATACTGAAATGTTGGATGTTGAAAATAATTCCTTTTGTTGTTTCCATACTCAGGCCTCCTTTGGATACAATTATTATAACTTATTTTAGAAAGAAAAAACAATTACGAATGAAAGTTATTTTTTTATTTTTATTTTTAAGGCGTCTTTTGTTACAATAATAGCAGAGGTGAAAGAATGGAACGTTTAGATGAAATTGTTAAATTAGTATCTGAATTTGAACGAATCGATGTCAATACTTTGTCTGACCAGCTTAAAAAGTGTCCAAAGTAACGATTCGCAAAGACTTGGATAAGCTGAAACCAAAGGTCTGTTGCGCAGAGAGCATGGCTATGCTGTTTTAAATAGCGGCGATGATCCGAATGTCAGGCTTTCCTTTCATTATGATACCAAGCGCCGAGTGCCCAGGAAGCAGCAAAAAAATTGTTCAGGATAATGAAACCATTATGATCGAATCAGGTTCGACCTGTGCCTTACTAGCTGAGAAATCTGCCAAACGAAGAAGAATGTCAAGATTATTACCAATTCTTATTTTATTGCGGATTATATAAAACAAACTGATTCTTGTAAAATTATCTTACTGGGCGGAGAATTTCAGAAAGATTCGCAGGTGACAGTAGGGCCTCTTCTCAAGGAAATGATTCGGTTTTTCCACGTAGAACATGCTTTTGTCGGAACAGATGGCTATGATGAAAATCTAGGCTTTACAGGCAAGGATTTGATGCGGAGTGAGGTTGTGCAGTATATGTCAGAGGCATCTGACCAGATGATTGTCTTGACGGACTCAAGTAAGTTTACCAGAAAAGGAATAGTTAAGAGATTCGGCTTCAAGCAGATTGCTCAAGTGGTGACTGACAAGGCGATTCCGAAAGAGGCTGTTGAGCGCTTGAAAGCTGCCGATATCAAGCTGACTCTGATCTAGCAGAAGGAGATAAGATGAAAAATGAAAGAAAAAACTATTGGCAAAAATCGCTTATCTCTACTATATCGAAGAAAGAAGCCAGTCTGATATTGCGGCTGAGACAGGGATTTATCGTACCACTATCAGCCGAATGCTGGCAGAAGCGAAAAAAGAGGGCATTGTAAAGATTGAGATTGAAGACTTTGATACCCGCTTGTTCCATTTGGAAAAACTATGTAAAAAGAAAAAAATACGGGCTCAAGGGAATCGAAATTGTCAGTAATTTAGTGGATGAATCTCCAGCAGACTTGGAGAGAGGTTGGCTCAAGCTGCTGCAGGTATGCTGCGCGGCCTGATTAAAGACAATGATAAAGTGGGATTTTCTTGGGGAAAGAGCTTGAGCCTTTTAGTAGAGCACTCCAGCAGCAAGCATTTGACAAATGTTCATTTCTTTCCTTTGGCAGGTGGTCCCAGTCATATCCATGCACGCTACCATGTGAACACCCTCATCTATAGCATGGCTGGAAAATACCATGGGGACTGCCGTTTTATGAATTCCACGATTATTCAGGAAGATGAGCAACTAGCAAATGGAATTTTAGATTCTAAATATTTTGAAGATCTAAAAAGCAGCTGGCAGGAGCTAGATGTGGCTGTGGTTGGTATTGGCGGGCAGGTTGACACGAGAAATCGTCAATGGCTGGACATGCTGACTTCAGAGGATTTTTCTTGCTCTAGAGAGTCAGGATGCTGTCGGAGAAATCTGCTGTCGCTTCTTTAATAAAAAAAGGGGATATGGTCTACCAGCATTTGCAAAATCGAACGATTGCCATCTCTTTGGAAAAATTTGAAAAAGGTGCCGCTTAGTCTGGCCTTTTGCCTATGGCAGTCAAAAATCTGCTGCTATCTTAGCGGTGTTGCGAGCTGGCTATGTCAATCATTTGGTTACGGATGAAGCGACGATTCTAAAAATGCTTGACTTGGATGGAGATAGGAGTTTCTTCACTTCTTGATAGTAGCGGCATCTCAGGTGCAAGAGATTTCCAAAACTAAATTTAGGAATCCTATTTTTTTAATAGTGGATTTGCAGCTATGTATGGAGGTGGATTGTTGATTTGAAAAAGCCGATGAAACAAAAATTGGTTAGTTTAGCCACAGGAGAGCTAGTCGCTGTACTAGTATTTTGGCTGAATTTTTTCCTGCTCAAAAGATGGATTCTTACTACTGGAGCTTTGATTTCTATTTCTTTCTCCTTGTTTGTACTGAGTTTTATTCTGATACAGGGCTCTGTTTTTTGGTGGCTTTTGATAAAAAGGATTTCCAATCCAAGATTTGCTGAAAGATATACAGGCAAGATTTACAGGGTACTAAAGATCTTAGACCTTATTTTACTGGGTGTAGGGGCCCTGATAATTATGTTAAATTACAGTGAATTTCCCACATCCATAATCTCTTTAGCAATTTGGTTTTTTGCTGTCATCGAGTGGATTAATTATTTTAAATGGCAATTATCCTATAGTCTGAATCCTGCTGTTTTATTGAAATACATCCTCCAGAGGAAATTGCGGAAAAAGTAAAATAGCAAAGGAAATTGAGAAGGCCGTATAAAAAGATAAGTTTCGGTTTCTTAACATAGCACAATATGAGGAAGTAGAAGCGAATAGCTGCTGCTTCTTTTTTTGTGCCGAATCTGCTTATCGTTCTTATCTAATAGAGTGCCTTTGAATCGCAGATGAATACAGCTGTACAGAACTGTCCTTTATGGGGGAGTTTTTATTCTGCACAAATGTGCGAAAAATTAAATAAGCTAATTTGTTCTATAATGTATTGACGGACTGAGATAAAGGTGATACATTCTAGTTACAAACAAAAACAAATCACTTTCAAACAAAAGAACAGGTTTTTGTTAATTATAAAGATAGGAGCGGTTGTAACATATGGAAATGATTGTAGCAGATCAAATTATCATGGGCCTTATCCTAGACGCTGGTGATGCCAAGCAGCATATTTATCAAGCTTTATCACTAGCTAAAGATGGTAAGTTTTCAGAATGCGATGAGCAGATTGAGCTGGCAGATAAGGCGCTGTTAGAGGCCCATAACTTGCAGACCAAGTTCCTAGCTCAGGAAGCTGGAGGAACGAAAACAGAGATTACAGCACTGTTTGTTCATTCTCAAGATCATTTGATGACTAGCATTACAGAGATTAACCTCATCAAAGAAATCATCGACTTGAGAAGAGAATTACAAGGGGAAAAATAAATCATCAGGAGGATGAAAAGATGGTTAAGATTGGTTTGTTTTTGCGCGCAGGTTTTTCAACAGGAATGTTGGTCAACAATATGAAAATAGCTGCAGCTGAAAAAAAGGGCTGGAAGCTGAGATTGAAGCCTACTCTCAGGCTAAGTTGGCTGATTATGCAGCGGATCCGGATGTCGCTTTATTGGGCCCTGCAGGTAGCTTATACTCTGGACAAATCTACAGCTATTTTGCGACAGCTGCCATACTCCGATTGCAGTTATTCCGATGGCTGATTACGGTATGCTAGATGGCGAAAAAGTGTTAAACCTCGCTTTGAGTTTGTTGGATAAACATTAAAATCAAGGAGCTTCGTTATGTCTAAAGTGGATACTCAAAAAATCATTGCGCCGATTATGAAGTTTGTCAATATGCGCGGGATTATCGCCTTAAAAGATGGTATGTTGGCAATTTTGCCCCTTACAGTTGTGGGAAGCCTATTCTTGATTGTAGGGCAATTACCGTTTGAAGGTCTAAATCAAGCCATTGCTGGTGTGTTTGGGGCAGACTGGACAGAACCGTTTATGCAGGTTTATTCAGGAACCTTTGCCATTATGGGGCTGATTTCTTGTTTTTCAATCGGCTATTCCTATGCCAAGAACAGCGGCGTAGAGCCTCTGCCAGCAGGGGTGCTGTCTCTTTCTTCTTTCTTTATCCTCTTAAAATCCTCCTACATACCAGAAAAGGGTGAGGCGATTGCAGATGCGATTGCCAAGGTCTGGTTTGGCGGACAAGGAATCATTGGGGCCATTCTCATTGGTCTGGCAGTTGGCAGTATCTATACGATTTTCATTCAAAAGCATATTGTCATCAAAATGCCAGAGCAGGTTCCTCAAGCGATTGCCAAGCAGTTTGAAGCCATGATTCCAGCTTTCGTTATTTTCTTGCTGTCAATGCTTGTTTACATTATTGCCAAGATAGCGACTGGTGGCGGTACCTTTATTGAGATGATTTACGATGTTATTCAGGTGCCTTTGCAAGGTCTGACGGGCTCTCTGTATGGAGCTATCGGTATTGCTTTCTTCATTTCTTTCTTGTGGTGGTTCGGCGTCCATGGGCAGTCCGTTGTCAATGGTGTCGTAACAGCCTTGCTGTTATCAAATCTGGATGCCAATAAAGCCCTGCTTGCTGCAGATAAGCTGTCTGTCAGTCAAGGCGCTCATATTGTGACCCAACAGTTCTTAGATAGTTTTCTTATCTTATCGGGATCCGGTATCACTTTCGGAGTAGTCGTGGCCATGCTCTTTGCTGCCAAGTCTAAGCAGTATAAGGCTCTGGGGAAAGTTGCTGCTTTCCCGGCAATCTTTCAATGTCAATGAGCCAGTTGTCTTTGGTTTTCCGATTGTGATGAATCCGGTCATGTTTCTGCCCTTTGTTTTGGTACCGGTTCTAGCCGCTTTGATTGTCTACATGGCGATTGCGGTCGGCTTTATGCAGCCATTCGCAGGTGTGACTTTGCCTTGGAGTACACCGGCTATCATTTCTGGCTTTATGGTCGCTGGCTGGCAAGGGGCAGTCATTCAAATTGTCATTCTAGCTATGTCTGCCTTTGTCTATTTCCCATTTGTGAAGTTTCAGGATAAGATTGCCTACAATAACGAATTGAAAAATGAAGAATAATCTGATTTTGATGGATAAAAACACAAAAGTTTCTTGGCTCAGATGGCACAAATGTGCAAAAAATCTTTAATTCAGTAATCGCCTATAAATGATTGAATTCTAAGATTTTGCATGTTACAATAGTTACGAAAGAAATAAATTAAATTTCATAAGAAAGGTCGTGACCAAATGATCCAAGTAAAAGAAGTAGAAAAAACAACAATAAAAACAGACTATTTTGGCAGCTTAACAGAGCGGATGGATAAGTATCAGGGAAGATGTTTTTAAATAAAAAGCCCTATATTGATGCAGAGCGTGCTGTCCTAGCTACTAAGGCCTATGATAAGCATAAGGAAAAAAACCAAATGTGTTGAAACGTGCTTATATGCTTAAAGAGATTTTTGGAAAATATGACGCTTTATATCGAAGATGAAACGATGATTGTCGGCAATCAGGCTTCATCTAATAAAGACGCGCCTATCTTCCCAGAGTATACTTTAGAGTTTGTACTCAATGAACTAGATCTTTTTGAGAAGCGGGACGGAGACGTATTCTACATTACAGAGAAACCAAAGACAGCTCCGCAGCATCGCTCCTTTCTGGGAAAATAATAACCTCCGTGCGAGAGCTGGAGCTTTACTTCAGAGAAGTTCAGGTTTATATGGAAACTGGCTTCTTTGGCATGGAAGGAAAGATGAACTCAGGTGATGCCCACTTGGCGGTCAACTATCAAAAAAACTCTTGGCCTATGGACTGAAAGGTTTTTGAAGAAAAAAGCTCGCGCAGCTAAGGAAAGCCTTGGATTTGACCGATCCAGCTAGTATTGACAAATACCACTTCTATGATTCCATTTTCATCGTAGTAGATGCTGTGAAAGCTTATGCGGAGCGTTTTGTGGCCTTGGCCAATCAGCTTGCTGAAAAAGCAGAGCCTAAGCGCCGTCAAGAGCTCTTAGAAATCGCTAGAATCTGTTCTAAAAGTGCCGTACGAGCCAGCATCAACCTTTGCTGAAGCTGTTCAGTCTGTTTGGTTTTATCCAGTGTATCCTTCAGATTGAGTCCAACGGACATTCACTCTCTTATGGACGCTTTGACCAGTACATGTATCCTTATGTCAAGGCAGATTTGGAAGCTGGACGTGAGACAGAGGCTAGTATTGTGGAACGCTTAACCAATCTTTGGATTAAGACGATTACCATTAATAAAGTGCGCAGCCAGGCCCACACATTCTCATCTGCGGGCAGTCCCCTTTATCAAAAATGTGACAATCGGTGGCCAAACGAGAGATAAAGAGATGCAGTCAACCCGCTTTCCTACCTTGTCTTGAAATCTGTAGCTCAAACTCATCTTCCTCAGCCGAATCTGACTGTTCGTTATCATGCAGGCTTAGATGCTCGCTTTATGAATGAGTGTATCGAAGTCATGAAGCTTGGTTTCGGTATGCCGGCCTTCAATAATGATGAAAATCATCATTCCGTCCTTTATCGCAAAAGGCGTTTTTGGAAGAAAGATGCTTACGACTACAGTGCTATCGGCTGTGTGGAAACTGCTGTGCCTGGTAAATGGGGCTACCGTTGTACAGGTATGAGCTACATGAACTTCCCTAAGGTGCTCCTCATCACTATGAACGATGGAATTGATCCGGCATCTGGTAAGCGCTTTGCACCAAGCTTCGGTCACTTTAAAGATATGAAGAGCTTTGCTGAGCTGCAAACGGCTTGGGACAAGACCTTGCGTCATTTGACCCGCATGAGTGTCATCGTGGAAAATTCTATCGACCTATCTCTTGAAAGAGAAGTGCCGGATATCCTCTGCTCAGCTTTGACAGATGACTGTATCGGACGCGGCAAGCATTTGAAAGAGGGTGGAGCTGTCTATGACTATATTTCCGGTCTTCAAGTCGGTATTGCCAATCTATCAGACTCACTGGCGGCTATCAAAAAGCTGGTCTTTGAGGAAGGCAGGCTGACTCCGGCTGAACTCTGGCATGCACTTAAAACGGACTATGCAGGTGAGCGTGGTAAAGAAATTCAAGAGATGCTGATTCATGATGCACCAAAATATGGTAATGACGATGATTACGCAGATAAGCTAGTGACAGATGCTTATGATATTTATGTGGATGAAATCGCTAAATATCCAAATACCCGTTATGGCCGCGGTCCAATTGGCGGTATCCGCTACTCAGGAACCTCTTCTATTTCAGCCAATGTAGGTCAAGGTCGCGGTACCTTGGCGACACCAGATGGCCGCAATGCCGGGACACCACTCGCTGAAGGATGCTCTCCATCCCACAATATGGACAAGAACGGTCCGACCTCCGTATTGAAATCTGTTTCCAAATTACCAACAGACGAAATCGTAGGTGGCGTTCTGCTTAATCAAAAAGTCAATCCTCAGACCCTGTCTAAGGAAGAAGATAAAGTGAAACTTATTGCCTTGCTTCGTACATTCTTTAACCGTCTGCATGGCTATCATATCCAATACAATGTCGTTTCTCGGAAACCTTGATTGATGCTCAGAAGCATCCTGAAAAAAACACCACGATTTGATTGTTCGCGTTGCAGGCTACTCTGCTTTCTTCAATGTGCTTTCCAAGGCGACACAAGATGATATTATCGGACGTACGGAGCACACATTGTAAAAGAGGTCAATTTATGGAATTCATGCTTGATACCTTAAATTTAGAGGAGATAAAAATGGTCGGAAGTCCTCCCTTGGCGGGAGTGACTTCTAATCCGACCATCGCAAAAAAGAAGGAAAAATAGATTTCTTTTGAACGGATTCGCGCTGTTCGGGAAATCATAGGGAGAAGGTCTAACTATCCATGTGCAGGTTGTTGCCAAGGATTACGAGGAATCTTGAAAGATGCTGCTGAAATTCGAAAAAAATGCGGCGATGCTGTCTATATTAAAGTTCCGGTAACACCGGCTGGGCTGGCAGCTATCAAAAACTCTTAAAGCAGAAGGTTACAAGATTACAGCAACAGCCATTTATACAACCTTTCAAGGTCTATTAGCTATTGAAGCAGGGGCTGATTACCTTGCTCCTTACTATAACCGCATGGAAAAAATCTCAATATTGATTCAGATGCTGTCATCAGCCAGTTGGCTCAGGCGATTGAGCAGGGATCGTTCCGCCAGCAAAAATATTGGCAGCTTCCTTTAAGAATGTTGGCCAAATCAATCGTGCTTTTTGCTGATGGGGCCCAAGCCATTACAGCTGGACCAGATGTCTTTTGCAGCAGCCTTTGCCATGCCGTCTATCGCTAAGGCAGTAGATGACTTTGCTGCTGACTGGTCAGCAATTCACAATCAGGAATACATTTGAAAGGCATATATAATGCTCTATCTATAAAAAAGAAAGAGGTGTTCTATGAGAATTTTTGCAAGTCCGTCTCGTTATATTCAGGGAGAAAATGCTCTGTTTGAAAATGCAAAACAGATTCTTCAGTTAGGCAGCCATCCAGTCTTGCTTTGTGATGATATGGTTTACCAGATTGTTGGGGAAAAGTTCAATGACTACCTTACTCGTTATGGCTTTCATGTGCTGCATGTCGCTTTTAACGGAGAAGCTTCTGACGCTGAAATAGATCGGGTCGTTGCTTTGGCTGAAAAAGACGGAGCAGACTTAGTTATTGGTCTAGGCGGTGGGAAAACGATTGACAGTGCGAAGGCGATTGCAGACATACTAGGACGTCCTGTGGTCATTGCGCCAACCATTGCCTCTACAGATGCCCCAACTTCAGCACTTTCTGTTATCTATACAGAAGATGGAGCCTTTGAAAAGTACATTTTCTATAGTAAAAACCCCGAACTAGTCTTGGTGGATACGAAAGTGATTGCTGGAGCGCCAAAACGACTTCTAGCTTCTGGGATTGCAGATGGTTTGGCGACTTGGGTAGAGGCGCGTGCTGTTCAGCAGAAAAATGGCACTACCATGCTGGGACAAAGACAGAGCTTAGCTGGTGTAGCAATTGCGAAGAAGTGTGAAGAAACCCTGTTTGCAGATGGCCTGCAGGCTATCGCAGCCTGTGAAGCAAAAGTTGTAACTCCAGCTCTGGAAAATATCATTGAAGCCAATACCCTTCTCAGCGGCGTCGGCTTTGAGAGCGGCGGTTTAGCGGCAGCCCATGCTATCCACAACGGCTTTACAGCTCTTACAGGCGATATTCATCACTTGACCCACGGCGAAAAAGTTGCCTATGGAACTTTGACCCAGCTCTTATTAGAAAACCGACCTAAAGAAGAATTGGAAAAAAATATTCCTTCTATCAAAAATCGGTATGCCGACAACTCTGAAAAGAAATGCATTTAGAAAAATGCTAGCTATGAAGATTTGCTCAAAGTTGGTCAGCAAGCGACGATTGAGGGCGAAACCATTCATCAGATGCCATTTGAGATTTCAGCTTCTGACATTGCAGGTGCCATCCTAGCGGTTGACCAATATGTCAGGGATTTGGATAAATAAAAGCAAAATATAAAACAAGCCACCTTTCAACCATAAGGCTGACGAGGCGGCTTGTTTTTTAATGAAATTACCAGATATAAGGAAAAACTCGGTATCTAACCTTTTGGCAATAAGCTTCGTAATTTTTCCCAAAGTGATTGCCTAAAGCTTTTTCTTCTACTCTAAGTCGAATGCTATATCCTACCACCAGTAAAATAAGACTGATAATGATTGTCAGAGGATTTAGTGATGTAATCGATAGACCAAGGATAGACAAGATACTGCCAGTATAAGCAGGATTTCTCACAATAGCATAAGGACCATGGTCTACTAATTGTTGACTATCGGTTGTCTGAACGGCCAGTGTGAAGTTTTTTCCGAGATAATTGACTGCATAGATTCGCAATGCGAACCCTGCTAGGGAGATGAGAATTCCAAGATAGATAGTGAGGCTGGGTAAGTGGGGGACAAAGTCGAGAAATTGTCCGTTTATCAAAAATAAGCAGCAGATAACACTGCCGATAATGATGTAGCGGCTCCCTTTTATCTGCAGAGTCGTTTACATTGTTTGACTTAGTTTTATTTTTTTAATCCACATTTCTGTGCTAATAAAAAAATAACAAAAGAAAACATAAGTGAAAATAGTTTGTAAATTCATGATTATTCCTCCAGTCAGAATTATACAACTTTTAATTTTAGAGGTCAATCAGAGACTAACGCTTTAGAGATGAGTTATAGTTTTTGTCAGTGAAAAACTGGATTCCGTCTTTCAAAAATCCCTTGAAAAATGGTATAATAGAAACAGTACAAAAAAATGGAGAAAAGAATGACTTATTATAATCACAAAGAAATCGAACCCAAGTGGCAGAAATATTGGGCAGAGCACCATACATTTAAGACAGGTACGGACAAGGACAAATCTAACTTTTTATGCGCTGGACATGTTTCCTTATCCATCAGGAGCAGGGACTCCATGTAGGGCATCCGGAGGGCTACACGGCGACAGATATCCTCAGCCGCTATAAGCGGGCTCAGTGCTATAATGTCCTGCATCCTATGGGCTGGGATGCCTTTGGTCTGCCAGCTGAGCAATACGCTATGGATACAGGCAATGACCCAGCTGACTTTACAGCAGAAAAATATTGCCAATTTTAAGCGTCAAATCAATGCTCTAGGATTTTTCGTATGACTGGGACCGAGAAATCAATACAACTGACCCTAACTACTACAAGTGGACCCAGTGGATTTTCACAAAAGCTTTACGAAAAAGGCTTGGCTTATGAAGCTGAAGTGCCAGTAAACTGGGTTGAAGAGCTGGGGAACAGCTATCGCCAATGAGGAAGTCCTGCCAGACGGAACATCTGAGCGCGGTGGTTATCCAGTTGTCCGAAAGCCTATGCGTCAGTGGATGCTGAAAATCACGGCCTATGCAGAACGTTTGCTCAATGACTTGGAGGAGCTGGACTGGCCAGAGTCTATCAAGGATATGCAGCGCAACTGGATCGGTAAATCAACTGGTGCTAATGTAACCTTCAAGATTAAGGACACAGACAAGGACTTCACTGTCTTTACGACTCGCCCAGACACCCTTTTTGGTGCGACCTATGCTGTTTTGGCTCCAGAGCATGCTCTCGTCGATGCCATTACAAGTGCAGAACAAGCCCAAAGCAGTAGCAGACTACAAACATGCAGCCAGTCTCAAATCTGACCTTGCTCGGACTGATTTGGCTAAGGATAAGACTGGTGTCTGGACAGGAGCTTATGCCATCAATCCTGTCAATGGCAAGGAAATCCCCATCTGGATTGCCGACTATGTGCTTGCAAGCTACGGAACAGGTGCTATCATGGCTGTTCCTGCGCATGATGAGCGCGACTGGGAGTTTGCTAAGCAGTTTAACTTGGAGATTATTCCGGTTCTAGAGGGTGGCAATGTTGCTGATGCTGCTTACACAGAAGACGGTCACATATTAACTCGGGCTTCCTAGATGGCTTGGACAAGGCTGCCGCTATTGAAAAGATGGTTGCTTGGCTGGAAGCGGAAGGTGTCGGAAATGAAAAAGTCACCTATCGCCTGCGCGACTGGCTCTTTAGCCGTCAACGCTACTGGGGTGAGCCGATTCCAATCATTCATTGGGAAGATGGGACCTCAACGGCTGTCCCTGAAAATGAACTTCCCACTTGTCCTGCCTGTAACCAAGGATATCCGCCCTTCTGGTACCGGTGAAAGCCCTCTGGCCAATCTGACTGACTGGCTGGAAGTGACTCGGGAAGATGGTGTCAAAGGACGCCGCGAAACCAACACCATGCCTCAATGGGCTGGTTCCAGCTGGTATTACCTGCGTTACATTGACCCGCACAACAATGAGAAATTAGCAGACGAAGAACTGCTCAAGGCTTGGCTGCCAGTCGATATTTACATCGGTGGCGCAGAGCACGCTGTGCTCCACCTCCTCTACGCTCGCTTCTGGCATAAATTCCTCTATGATATCGGAGTGGTACCTACCAAAGAGCCTTTCCAAAAACTCTTTAACCAAGGGATGATTTTGGGGACTAGCTACCGTGATCACCGTGGAGCACTTGTGGCAACTGACAAGGTGGAAAAACGTGATGGTTCTTTCTTCAACATCGAAACTGGAGAAGAACTAGAGCAGGCGCCTGCTAAGATGTCTAAGTCTCTGAAGAATGTGGTCAATCCAGATGATGTAGTGGAGCAATATGGTGCCGATACATTGCGTGTCTATGAAATGTTCATGGGGCCACTGGACGCATCCATCGCTTGGTCAGAAGAAGGTCTGGAAGGTAGCCGCAAGTTCCTCGATCGGGTTTATCGTCTTCTTAACTCTAAGGAGCTAGTCTCTGAAAATAGCGGAGCTTTGGACAAGGTCTACCATGAAACAGTCAAGTCTGTCACAGAGCAGATTGAGGAGCTCAAGTTTAACACAGCCATTGCCCACCTCATGATCTTTGTCAATGTAGCCAACAAGGAAGAAAAAGCTCTATGTCGAATATGCCAAAGGCTTTTATCCAATTGCTGGCGCCTTTTGCACCGCACTTGGCTGAAGAACTCTGGCAGGTAGTAGCTCAAACAGACCAGAGCATTTCCTATGTAGCTTGGCCAACTTATGACGAAAAGCAAGCTGGTCGAGGCAGAGGTTGAAATCGTAGTTCAAATCAAGGGTAAAGTTCGTGCTAAGTTAGTCGTAGCGAAGGACCTGAGCCGAGAGGAACTGCAGGAAATCGCCCTGGCAGATGAGAAAATCAAGTCTGAAATCGCCAGCAAAGAAATCGTCAAAGTCATTAGCGTGCCAAATAAATTGGTTAATATTGTGGTGAAATAATTAGTTTGTTACAGCATTATAGTGATTATAAAGAAAGGAGTCGTTTAAAACGGCTCTTTTTCAATGCCTCTCTTCTCTTAAATAGTAGAACTTTTTCTCATTTTTCGATTTTTTTCTTGTATTCGTTCTAGATTTTATTTATAATCATTATAAATAAAAGAAAGAGAAAAATTTAAATAGTGGAAGAACATAAAATTGATACGAACTTTAGTGGTCAGCTGAATATATTGCGGGCAGGGGTTTTAGGAGCCAATGATGGTATTATTTCCATAGCAGGTGTGGTTATTGGGGTGGCTAGTGCGACGGACGATGTCTGGATTATCTTTCTGTCTGGTTTAGCGGCAGTCTTTGCGGGTGCCTTTTCTATGGCTGGAGGAGAATATGTATCAGTTTCTACTCAAAAGGATACAGAGGAAGCTGCTGTTGCCAGAGAGCGGGAGCTTTTAGAGAAAAATCCAGATATCGCTAGGCAGTCTCTCTATGCTGCCTATGTTCAAAATGGCGAGTGTGAGACTTCTGCCCAGCTCATGACCAATCGGGCTTTTCTCCAAGATCCGTTGGAAGCCTTAGTGGCGGAAAAATATGGAATCGAGATTGAGGAGTTCACTAATCCCTGGCATGCTGCCGTATCAAGCTTTTAGCCTTTTGCTGTTGGTGCGCTTTTTCCTATGATTACCATTATCCTGCTTCCAGCCAGCGTCCGTATCTGGGCAACCGTTCTGATTGTGGCCTTGGCTCTTTTGGGAACAGGCTACACCAGCGCTAGATTGGGCAAAGCACCGCTCAAAAATGCCATGATTCGCAACCTCGTGATCGGTCTTTTAACCATGGCGGTCACCTATGCAGTAGGACAGGTATTTGCAATTTAGATAATGGAAAGAAATTGAAAGTCAGTAGTTTTACTGGCTTTTTGCATTATCGAATCTAGAGAAAAAAATCCAGCTTTTAACTATTGTCTGAATGAGTTCAGCGCCCTCTTCCCATTCTCTAATTTCAAAGTTCGAGAGAAAGAAGTGCGTGGCACTTCTTTTTTTGTGAAAAATTTTCTTTATATCAAGAAAAACTTTTTGGAAAAATATGATATAATAGTTGCGTATAAAAATATGAAAAGGAGTTTTTTTGTAACATGGCAAAACTTACTGTTAAAGACGTTGATTTGAAAGGTAAAAAGTCCTCGTTCGTGTAGACTTTAACGTACCATTGAAAGACGGAGTGATTACGAAATGACAACCGTATCACTGCTGCTCTTCCAACTATTAAATACATCATTGAGCAAGGCGGTCGCGCAATTCTCTTCTCTCACCTTGGACGTGTCAAAGAAGAAGCGGACAAAGAAGGTAAATCACTTGCACCAGTAGCTGCAGACTTGGCTGCTAAACTGGGTCAAGATGTTGTTTTTCCCAGGTGTTACTCGTGGTGCTGAATTGGAAAGCAGCTATCAATGCTCTTGAAGATGGACAAGTTCTTTTTGGTCGAAAACACTCGTTTTGAAGATGTTGACGGCAAGAAAGAATCTAAAAACGATCCTGAACTTGGTAAATACTGGGCATCTCTTGGAGATGGTATCTTTGTAAATGATGCATTTGGTACAGCTCACCGTGCACACGCATCTAACGTCGGTATCTCTGCAAACGTTGAAAAAGCTGTTGCTGGCTTCCTTCTTGAAAATGAAATTGCCTACATCCAAGAAGCAGTTGAAACTCCAGAACGTCCATTCGTAGCTATTCTTGGTGGTTCAAAAGTATCTGACAAGATCGGTGTTATCGAAAAACTTGCTTGAAAAAAAGCTGATAAAGTCCTTATCGGTGGTGGTATGACTTACACATTCTACAAAGCGCAAGGTATCGAAATCGGTAACTCACTTGTAGAAGAAGACAAATTGGATGTTGCGAAAGCTCTTCTTGAAAAAGCAAACGGCAAATTGATCTTGCCAGTTGACTCTAAAGAAGCAAATGCATTTGCGGACTACACTGAAGTGAAAGACACTGAAGGTGAAGCAGTGGATCCAGGCTTCCTTGGCCTTGGATATCGGTCCTAAATCTATCGCTAAATTTGATGAAGCCTTGACTGGTGCGAAGACTGTTGTTTGGAATGGACCTATGGGTGTATTTGAAAACCCTGACTTCCAAGCTGGTACAATCGGTGTTATGGACGCTATCGTGAAACAACCTGGCGTAAAATCAATCATCGGTGGTGGTGACTCAGCTGCCGCAGCCATCAACCTTGGCCGTGCAGACAAGTTCTCATGGATTTCTACTGGTGGTGGTGCATCAATGGAACTCCTTGAAGGTAAAGTATTACCAGGACTTGCAGCATTGACTGAGAAAATAAGCAGTAAGCTTTAGAAACTTTGATTTTGTAGATAACAAGTACAAAACTGTAATAAGGAAAGACTAGTGAAAGCTGGTCTTTTTCTTGTATTCTCATTGTCCTGCTGTAGGGAAAAATCCTACAATAAAAATACGTTTTTCCTTGGATGTCTAAATCTGCATAAAGGTAAATAAAACGAGCATAAAATGCTTGCAAAACTGAGAAAAACTTGTTAGGATATAAGATATATATATTTATTCTGATGCTTAAAGAGGGTCAAAATGAGAAAGAAACTTCTGATTGGTGGTTTCCATTACTTTTTTTGATTTTCTGAAGGGCATGAGAAAAACTGCAGACTGTAAAAAGTTAGCAGAGGGAGGAGAAAAAATGAAGAAAAAAAGAAGTTTTTGGTTTTCGGAAAAAAACAAGGCTGTTAAAACTTTATGCGGTGCTGTTCTAGGTGCGGCTTTTTTAACGTCAACGATGCAAGCAAGAGCAGATGAAGTAGTATCTGATACCAATAGTCCTGTCAATACTGAAATGGTGGGCACTGGAAATGCAGCGACCAATCTACCTCAAGCTCAAGGGACCAGCCAGTCAGGCATCTAAAGAGAGTCAGGCGCGAGCAGGTCAGGCAGATGGCGGTGTGACAGTGACTGTTCCAACAGCTGGTTTAGATGAAAGCGTCAAAAAGGCTCAAGAAGCTGGACTGACAGTGGTCAAAGACCCAGCTGTTGACAAAGGAGTAGCTCAGACTGCTCAAGAAACTGCAGACAAAAAAGCGGAGATTGCAGCAGATTATGAAGCGCAAGTAACCGAGATTGACGCCAAGGTCAAGGAGTACAAAGAAAAAGTATCAGCCTACGAGGCGGAAGTGGCTCGGATTACAGCAGAAAAACAAAGCGACTAGCAGACCAATACGCTAAAGATTTGGCTGCTCATCAAGCAGAAGTAGCTCGGATCACAGCAGAAAAATGCTCAGCTGAAAGCAGATTATGAAGCTGCACTGAGTAAATACAAAACAGATTTAGCAACGATTCAAAAGACCAACGCAGATAATGCGGCTGCTTACCAAGCTGCAAAAAGCGGCCTATGATGCAGAATTAGCCCGTGTTCAAAAACTGAATGCAGAAACAAAGGCTAATTATGATACGGCTCTGGCGGCTTATGCTAGTGAGCTGGACCGTGTTCAAAAGGCGAATGCGGCAGCTAAGGCCCGGTATGAAAAAGCTTTGGCTGACACTGAAGCTGCTAATGCTAAGATTGCTGCTGATAATGAAGCTATTAAACAGAGGAATGCGGCTGCAAAAAGCGGCCTACGAGGCAGCACTTGCCCAATATCAAACAGATTTAGCAACTGTCCGAAAAACCAATGCTGATAATGAAGCGGCATATCAAGCGGCTCAGGCGAATTATCAGGCAGAATTGGCTCGTATCCAAAAGGAAAATCAAGATAAAAAAGTTCAATATGAAGCAGATTTAGCAGCTTATGAAGCTAAAAAGACTCAAATTGAAGCTGAAAAATGCAGCAGCTCAAAAAGAATATGAGCAAAAGCTAGCAGAGAATCAAGCTAAGAATGCCACTATAGCAGCTGAAAATGAAGAAATCAAGAAGCGTAATGCTCAAGCCCAAGCAAACTATCAAGCTCAGTTGGCCCAGTATAATGCTGATTTGGCTGTCTATAACACAAAATTAGCCAAGTATCAGCAAGATAAGGCTAAATATGATGCTGAACAGGCCAAGATTAAGGCTGGTCTGGCTCTCGCAGAAACAAAGAAGACTGAAGACGGGCATTTGAGCCGTCCAATTGCGCAAAGCCTGGTTTTCAAATCAGAACCTAATGCTAATCTGTCACTGACTACAAATGGTGAGTTTCGTCAGCTATGCTGGCATGGAAGCCGCTGTAAAGAACACTGCAGAGTTTTCTAAGAAATTCTTCCAGTTGGACAACTTCAAAGTAACAGATATTCAAAATGCTAACTATCAGACCAATCAGCAGGAAAGCTTTGGTACGGTTGGTAAGTATGCAGACTATAGTTCTAACGTAACAAGTGGTAAAGGGCCAACTGAATGGTCTTCTGTCTTGTTGCGTCGTGGTGAGTCTGCTACAGCAACCTATACAAATCTCCAGGGGACTTATTATCGAGGGAAAAAAGTTTCTAAAATTGTCTATACTTATACCCTTGATCCAAGCTCTCAATTCCGCAATGATAAGGCCTGGTTAGGTATTTTTAAAGACCCGACAATGGGAGTTTTTGCTTCAGCTTATACAGGAAATTTTGAAGATGCAACCTCTCTCTTTGTGAAGACGGAATTTGTCTTTTATGATGATAAAGGCCAACCTATTAATTTTGATCAGGCTTTGATGTCCGTGGCTTCCCTCAACCGTGAAGCTAATTCTATCGAAATGGCCAAAGATTATACCGGAACTTTCAACAAGATTTCGGGTTCATCAGTTGGTGAAAAGAACGGCCAAATCTATGCGACTGAGTCTGAAAAACTTCAGAAAGAGAGTTGGCGGTTCTCGTTTTCACCATGTATAGCACGCCGCGGTGTACTAGGCTGGGATACTACAGATGCTCCGAATTCATGGTATGGAGCAGGGAGCGGTAGAAATTTCTGGCACGACCAACAGCATGACGATTGGAACAATTTCGTCTTCTGAAGTGTTAGGCCAGCCAGCAGGCAACTGATCCACGTAGGGGCTGACAAAGCTAGCTCCTAAGAAACCAAATATTTGGTTTTGCGATTAATGGTGATATCCGAGCGACTGATCTGCCAATTATTACAGTAGAAGAACCGGAAGCGCCCGTAGCTCCTACAGCTCCTGCAGTGCCAAGTGAAGAAGCGCTTAAGCCTTTGGATCCAGCTCCAACTGCACCAACACCGAAGGCTCTTCCAACACCTCCGGCAGCACCGACTTATGAAAAAGAACCGACGCCACCGACGCGTACACCGGATACCCCAGAGCCTAGTAAGCCTTCTGAGCCAAGCTATGAAGTAGAAAAAGCTGTCCGGCCAGCAGTGGTAGAACCGACCTATGAAAAGGAGCCAACACCTCCGGCAGCACCGACTTATGAGAAGGAGCCGGCAGCGCCAACTCCTACACCAGATACACCGGAGCCTAATAAACCGGTAGAACCAACTTATAGCCCGCTGCCAACCTCACCAGCAGAGCCTGTTTATCAAAAAGAGCCAGCAGCGCCTGTAGCTCCGACTGTGCACTATCATTATCATCTCTTGCAATCTCAACCGCAGATTAATAAAGAGATTCAAAATGACCAAGGCACCAATATTGATAAGACTCTGGTGGCTAAGCAGTCCGTCGTTCAGTTTGCTCTAAAGACAGAAGCTCTTCCAGCTGGACGCAGTGAGACGACTTCCTTTGTCATTGCTGATCCGTTGCCAAGTGGTTATGAAGTTGACTTAGAAGCAACAAAAGCTGCTAGTGCAGGTTTTGACGTCAGCTATGATAAGGCTGGTCACACAGTGACATTTAAAGCAACTGCAGCAACGCTAGCTACTTATAACGCTGATAGGACCAAAGAAGTTGCTACGCTCTTTCCAACAGTGGTTGGCCGAGTACTCAATGATGGCGCAACTTATACTAATAATTTCACCCTGACAGTCAATGATGCCTATGGTGTCCGCTCAAACGTAGTACGCGTGACCACGCCAGGCAAGCCTGATGATTCAGACAATCCTAGCAATAATTACATCAAACCAACCAAGGTCAATAAAAACAAGGCAGGATTGGTGATTGATGGCAAGGAAGTCTTGGCTGGTTCGACCAATTACTACGAGCTGACTTGGGATTTGGATCAGTATAAGGGTGACAAGTCATCTAAGAGCACGATTCAAAAAGGTTTCTACTATGTAGATGACTATCCGGAAGAAGCACTTGAACTTCGTCCGGAATTAGTCAAGCTAGTAGATGCAGATGGCAAGGCTGTGGCAGGTGTGACAGTGACCCACTACGAGAGCCTTGAAAAAGCCCCTGCAGCAGTTCGAGAGCTCCTTCAAAAGGCGAATATCACTGTTAAAGGTTCTTTCCAACTCTTTGCAGCAGACGATGCCCAAGCCTTTTATGACCAATATGTCGTAACAGGTAAGTCTTTGACCATAACAAGCCCTATGGCAGTCAAAGAAGGAATGGGCCGCACAGGCGGTAAATTCGAGAACCGGGCTTATCAAATTGACTTTGGAAATGGTTATGCGACAGACGTAGTCGTGAACAATGTTCCTAAAATCAGTCCTGAAAAAGATATTACATTGAGTCTTGATCCAGCAAGTGCAGAAAACTTGGATGGCAAGGAACTGACTTTGGGACGGCACTTTTAACTACCGTCTCATCGGAGGCTTGATCCCTGCTAACCACTCTGAAGTTTTGACAGACTATAGCTTTGTGGATGATTATGACCAACGAGGAGATGAGTACACGGGTGCTTACAAAACCTTTGCCAAAGTGGACATCACGCTCAAAAGATGGTAAGGTGATAAAGGCTGGTACAGATTTGACTGAGTATACAGCTGCGAATGTTGATCTTGAGAAAGGCTTGATTTCTATTCGTTTCAAGGAAGAATTTCTTTAGAGACTATTTCTCTGGATTCAGCTTTTTCAGGCTGAAACCTATCTACAGATGAAGCGGATTGCTGCGGGTACTTTTGAAAAATACCTACATCAATACTGTCAATCATGTGGTCTATGCTTCAAATACAGTTACAACAGTCACTCCTAAGGCACAGCATCTGCTTGTTTCAGATGTAAACGATCCAAGAAGAGCCAATCCAACTCCAGTGGCTAAAAAGATTCCTGTTTCTCTTCTGCCAGAAACGGGAGCAAAAGATACAGTCTATCTGCCATATCTAGGTTTAGCAGCCATTATTGGTGCTTTAGGTCTAGGAAAAATTGAGACGTAGAGAAGACTGATAATAGATGAGGCTAGGGAATCAATCTCTAGCCTTTTTATCTTTAAAAAAACTGTTAAACCTCATGTAGCAAAAGTCTAAATCATTTGTAACATGACAAAAATATAACTCTAAAAAAACTGACATGTAAATATTGTATGATTTTTTTATCATCAAATTTTACGGAGAAACACAGTTATGAAAAAAGCATTTGCTAAAGCGACTCTTGGTTTAACTTCTACAGCTTTTTTGGCGACAATCGGCGCACAAGTTGTCAATGCAGATTCTTACGTTGTCCAGCAAGGGGACTCTTTTTTTGCCATTGCTAGCGCTAATGGGATGAATCCTTACGAACTTGCTGCCAATAATGGAAAAATCAATTTTTTTGATACGATTAACCCAGGGAGATGTGTTGCAAGTAAATGGCACTGCTTTGGCTCAGACATACAATCCTTACAGCGCTCCAGCTTATGAAGCGACAAGTGATGCTGCTTTGGTATCTGATACAGAAGATGTTGTCTTAAATACGCCAACTGATTATGGCAATTCTTACCCAATCGGCCAATGTACCTGGGGTGTGAAAGAAATGGCTCCTTGGGCAAGTAACTGGTGGGGCAATGCTAATACTTGGGCAATCAATGCTGGTGCTCAGGGTTATGCAACAGGAAATGTCCCAGTAGCCGGCGCTATTGCAGTTTGGGATGGTGGCGAATACGGACATGTTGCTTATGTGACAGATGTGCAAAGCGACAGCTCAATTCAAGTTCTAGAAGCGAACTACAATCGCCAAAAAGCAGATCAACAACTATCGTGGCTACTTTAACCCGAAATGAATTTATGGGTGGAGTTACCTACATTTATCCAAACTAAAGATAAATAAAAATGCGGCTGGGACAGATAATGTCTCAGCTTTTAAATAGTCGATAGCTCTTGATGCGGTAGCTGATAGGGCTTTTTCTTTGTGTGGGAAAAGTCCTGAGCAGAAAGAGTTTTTTTGAGACGAAATATGTTAAAAATGAAGAGAGGGAGGATTTTCCTGGAAGGAGACTAATGAGTTATTTCAATAAGTACAAGTTTGATAAATCGAAATTTCGTCTGGGCATGCGTACCTTTAAAACCGGTCTGGCTGTCTTCATCATTCTACTGCTCTTTGGCCTTTTTGGTTGGAAAGGGCTGCAAATCGGTGCTTTGACGGCAGTCTTTAGTCTTCGTGAGGATTTTGATAAGAGTGTCCACTTCGGGACATCACGAATCTTAGGGAAACAGCATCGGTGGTTTTTACGCTCTGCTCTTTTTTTCATTGCTAATAGTGTCTTTAAGGAGCAGTATTGGGTCACCCTCCTTTTGGTGCCGGTCTGTACCATGCTGACAATCATGACCAATGTTGCTATGAACAACAAGGCCGGGAGTCATTGGCGGAGTATCTGCCATGCTGATTATTACCCTGTCCATTCGGCCGGAAGATACCATCTTGTATGTCTTTGCCAGAATCTTTGAAACCTTTATGGGAGTCTTTGTTGCAATTCTGGTAAATTCTGATATAGATCGGCTGCGAACCATCTTTGAAAAGAAAAAATAAAATCCGTGTAAGAAAATCTGACATTATTTCTTGACATAAGATTTATTTCGTCCTATAATAGTGCGTAGAGAGGAATTTGAATGAAGGAAAAAGAGTTTCGCCGAAACATGGCAGTCTTTCCCATCGGCAGTGTTATGAAACTGACGGACCTATCTGCCCGTCAGATCCGTTATTATGAAGATCAGAATCTGATTACTCCTGCTCGGAATGAGGGCAATCGTCGGATGTATTCTTTGAATGATATGGATCGTCTTTTAGAAATTAAAGATTATATTTCGGAAGGTTATAATATCGCTGCAATTAAGAGGAAATATGCTGAGCGTGAAGCCAAGTCCCACAAGACCATTAGTGAAAAAGATGTCCGCCGTGCTTTGCATCATGACATCTTGCAGCAAGGCCGTTTTGCTTCTTCTCTGCCAACCTTTGGTCAGATGCGTCGACCATAGTTATTTTGTTTGAATTACAAGGAGAAATTTAATGTCTATTACAGCAGCTGATATCCGTCGCGAAGTAAAAGAGAAAAATGTTACCTTTATTCGTCTTATGTTTCTCTGATATTTTAGGGACTATGAAGAATGTGGAAATTCCTGCCACGGATGAACAGCTTGACAAAGGTCTTATCCAATAAAGCCATGTTTGATGGTTCTTCCATTGAAGGTTTTGTCCGTATCAATGAATCAGATATGTATCTTTATCCTGATCTGGATACTTGGACAGTCTTTCCCTGGGGAGATGAAAACGGCAGTGTAGCGGGCCTGATTTGTGATGTTTATACGACGGATCATGTACCGTTTCTAGGGGATCCTCGCAGCAACCTCAAGCGTGCCCTCAAGCATATGGAAGAGCTGGGATTCAAGTCCTTTAACCTAGGACCAGAGCCAGAATTTTTCCTCTTTAAGCTGGATGAAAATGGGCGATCCGACGCTGGAAGTAAATGACAAGGGCGGTTATTTTGACTTGGCGCCGACAGACTTGGCAGACAATACTCGTCGGGAAATCGTCAATGTCCTGACCAAGATGGGCTTTTGAAGTAGAAGCTAGCCACCATGAGGTAGCAGTCGGCCAGCACGAGATTGACTTTAAGTATGACGAAGTGCTTCGTGCTTGTGATAAGATTCAGATTTTCAAGCTGGTTGTCAAGACCATTGCTCGTAAGCATGGTCTGTATGCAACCTTTATGGCTAAGCCTAAGTTTGGTATTGCGGGATCTGGTATGCACTGTAACATGTCCCTCTTTGATCAAGATGGCAATAATGCCTTCTTCGATCCAGAAGATCCAAAAGGTATGCAGCTGTCAGAAACAGCCTACCATTTCTTGGGTGGTTTGATTAACCATGCCTATAACTACACAGCTATCATGAACCCAACGGTTAACTCATACAAACGTCTGGTTCCTGGCTATGAAGCGCCAGTATATATCGCTTGGGCAGGACGCAATCGTTCACCGTTGGTGCGCGTGCCGGCTTCTCGTGGTATGGGTACTCGCTTGGAGTTGCGCTCCGTTGACCCGATGGCCAATCCATATATTGCTATGGCTGTTCTCTTGGAAGTTGGACTGCACGGTGTCGAAAATAAAATCGAAGCTCCAGCACCAATCGAAGAGAATATCTATATCATGACTCCAGAGGAGCGTAAGGAAGCAGGAATTACAGACTTGCCATCAACTCTTCACAATGCCTTGAAGGCCTTGACAGAAGACGAAGTTGTGAAAGCAGCACTTGGCGAGCATATCTATACTAGCTTCTTAGAAGCTAAGCGTATCGAGTGGGCTAGCTATGCAACCTTTGTCTCTCAATGGGAAGTGGATAATTATTTAGATTTATACTAAACTTAGAGCAGGAGGATTGGCATATCCCCTGCTTTTTCGTGGAGGAGGAAAAAGATGGAAAAATTTCATGATTTTATAAAGCGTGTTTTTGATGAGCAATATGAAACTAATTTTGGTTCAGGTATGCTTGAAAAACTTGAACCTCAAGATTATTATTTAAGGCGGGAGGAGGGTGGCCGGTTGATTGCCTTGCTCCATGCCCAACAGGTGCTGGAAAACATTCATATCAAGGCTTTGGTGGTGGGTAAAGAACATCAGAAAAAAGGTTTGGGAGCCAGTCTGCTGGCAGAATTAGAAGAAAAGGCTGCAGAAACTGGAGTAACTAGCATAACCTTGTCCACTAAATCTTATCAGGCCAAGGATTTTTACATCAAGCAAGGCTATGAAATCTACGCCAGTCTATCAGATGTCCCACAAAAGGGCATTACCAAATATCATTTTATCAAGCGATTGAGCTGAGCTATTCTCAAGTAGATGGAAGTCAATTGCCAAACACCATTAAAGTTTACAAAAAACGCTGGCTTTTACAATACTGATATTGCCTATTTCAACTATCATTTCTTTTCTTAGGAATCATTACAAAATGTGATATAATAAGGGTGAATTGGAAATAGGTAAACTATTTTCATCATTCTTTCAAAAAAATATTATATTAAGAAATATGTAAAGACAGATTAGAAAGTGGGAAATCCCTATGTCCTCTTATGAAAAAGGCTCTCTTTCTGAGATCAATCAATCTATTGAGACTCCAAATAACAATCATTTTTGGCAAAATCTAAAAGCATTCTTAGGACCTGGTGCACTTGTGGCAGTTGGCTACATGGATCCAGGAAACTGGATCACCAGCGTGGTTGGTGGTGCCTCCTACAAGTACAGTCTTTTATTTGTTATTTTGATTTCATCCATCATTGCTATGCAGTTACAACAGATGGCTGGAAAGCTCGGTATCGTGACTAGGATGGACCTAGCGCAGGCAACAGCTCATCATGCTCCCAAGTGGCTTCGCTATAGTTTGTGGGTGATTTTAGAATTGGCTTTAATGGCGACAGACTTGGCTGAGGTTCTAGGTTCAGCGATTGCCTTAAATCTTTTGTTTAAAATACCGATTATGATTGCTATCCTTCTAACCGTTTTAGATGTATTTTTATTACTTTTATTGATGAAATTTGGTTTCAAAAAAATTGAAGCTATTGTTACGACCCTTATTTTAACCATATTAGCCATCTTTACCTATCTTGTGGCCTTATCCAATCCAAGTATCCAAGGGATTATTGGTGGTTATTTACCAACTTCAACTTTATTTGAAACACCGTTACCAGGTCATGAAAGTCAATTGACCTTGGCTCTAGGGATTGTAGGTGCGACAGTCATGCCCCATAATCTCTATCTTCATTCCTCTCTATCCCAGACAAGGAAAATAAATCACAAAGATAAGAAGGATGTTCGAAAAGCAGTGCGCTTTATGACCTGGGATTCAAATCTTCAGTTGTCTCTAGCCTTTATTGTAAATTCCTTGCTTCTCATTTTAGGTGCCTCCCTCTTTTTTGGTCATGCATCTGAAATTTCAGCTTTCTCCCAAATGTACAATGCTTTACAGGATTCGACGATAGCAGGAGCGATAGCTAGCTCAATTCTGTCAACTTTGTTTGCTTTAGCCCTCTTAGCAAGTGGCCAGAATTCGACCATTACAGGTACCTTGACAGGACAGATTGTCATGGAAGGTTTCTTACATCTAAGATTGCCTCAGTGGCTTATCCGTATCGGTACACGTATTTTTGCCTTGCTACCTGTGATTATAGTCGCCGTTTTGTTTGGGCATCAAGAAAAAACCTTGGATCAGTTATTGGTCTATTCACAGGTCTTTCTTTCAATCGCTCTTCCGTTTTCAATTTTCCCCTTGATTTATCTAACCTCTAAGAAGTCACTGATGGGAGAATTTACTAATGCCAAGTGGAACACAATCCTAGGTTACGCAGTTTCCATTATCTTAACCATTCTCAATATCAAACTTCTTTTCGATATTTTTTAGAGTGGTTTTGAAGTCAAGTATCGGAAGCGGCGTGAAGTTTAATAAAGAGAAAGAGTAGTGGTTGGTTCATAAAATAAGTACAAAAAAAGAACAGTTGAAATTGTTCTTTCAGATTGAAGACAAAATCCTTAGAACTACAAATTTCTAAGGGCTTTTCTTTGTGTAAAGTCGTATAATAGAGGTAAGAAAAGTTGTGAGGTGTTCCCTATGTTTCACAAAGAAAATCTAGACTACAACCGCAATCAAGTTGGTTTTTACACGCTAGATGAACTCGTTCCGCAAGCCCATTTTCTTCGTCAGGTTGAGCAAGTGATCGATTTTTCCTTCATCTATGACTTAGTCGCAGATACTTATTCTGAAGATAAAGGTCGTCCTAGTTTAGACCCTGTTATGCTAGTTAAAATCCCTCTCATCCAATGTTTCTACGGTATACGTTCCATGCGCCAAACTATCAGGGACATTGAGGTCAATCCCTCCTATCGCTGGTTTTTGGGTTTGAGTTTAAACGATAAGGTTTCTCATTTTACCACTTATGGCAAAAATTACAATCGTCGTTTTCAAGATAAGGAAGTAATCGAGGAATTTTTTCATTATGTCCTATCCATTGTATGGGGGCAAGGTTTGATTGACCCGACTGAGATTTTTATTGATGGGACTCATATCAAGGCCACAGCCAATAACCATAAATATACTCATCAAGTTCTAGACAAGCAAGCTAGGTTTATGAGTGAGCAACTGGAAGTTGAGATTGGCTTAGATCGGAAAAAGTACTGAAAAAAGTCTCTCGGGCCCGCAAAAGAAAGCGAGGCTGAACCGAAGAAGAATTCTACTACAGACCCTGAAAGTGGTTGGTTTCACAAGGGGAGCATAAGGAAGTGTTCGCCTACAATGCCCAAGTAGGATGCGATAAGCATGGATGGGCACTAGCTTATAGTATCGATGCTGGCAATGTGCATGACAGTCAGGCTTTTCTTGCACTTTTTGAACAGTTGGAAAGGCTCCAATCTGACTACCTTATCGCCGACTCTGGCTACAAGACTCCAAGTATTGCAAAATTCCTCCTTGACCAAAATATTACACCTGTATTCCCTTATACTCGCCCTCGTGGAAAGAAAGGGAAGCTTCGCCCTAAGGACTTTATCTATGATGACTACTATGACTGTTATCTTTGCCCTGAAAAATCAAGTGTTAGCTTACTCTACAACAAATCGCGATGGCTATCGTGAGTATAAAAAGTGATCCTAAGATTTGCGCAATTTGTCCTCTGTTATCCAGTTGCACAGAAAGTAAAAAGAAACAGAAAGTCGTTACTCGCCATATTTGGAGGGAGTATTTAGAGATTTGTGAGGAGATTCGGCATCAAAAGGGAAGCAAGGAACTTTACCAGAAACGTAAAAGAAACGGTGGAGCGGCTTTTTGGCACGGCCAAAGAATACCACAATCTACGTTATACGAGAGAAGTAGGTAAGTCCAAAATGAAGGCAAAAGTTGGACTTACTTTGGCATGCCTGAATATCAAAAAATTGGTAAAAATGATGGCGGGGAAGCCTTTTTATTTTTCGCTGAAAACTATTTTTGATAAAGATTCCAGCCTATTTTTGAGAATAGTAGCGCTGAAGATATAAAAAGACAAACACTCAAACGATGTTTGTCTTCAATCTGAGCTTTGCCCAAGTGGCAAAGCTATTTTTTAGTTGTCTTCGTCTGGTGTAAGCACCATCGGAATAATAATTGGTTCGCGCTCAGTATTTTCATAAAGGAAAGGACGAAGGGCGTTGACGATAGCACCGTTGACAGACTGGATATTGGCATCTTTATTTTTGAGGGCAATGCGGATAGCATTGAAAAGAAGACGCTGACTTTGGCGAATCAAATCACCAGACTCACGCATGTAGATGAAGCCACGGCTGAGGATATCTGGGCCTGCTAGAATCATTTGTGATTCAAAGTCGACTGTTGCGACAGCAAGTACGACCCCGTCTTCTGACAGGTCTTTACGGTCGCGCAGGACAGCAGCACCGATTTCACCAATACGGTTACCATCGACATAGATATCTTGGGCATTGAAGCTACCAGCTATGCGGGCAGAATCAGCTGTCAGAGCTAGCACATCGCCGTTGCTCATGATGAAGATATTGTCTTTTGGAACTCCAGTATCAACGGCTAGCCCAGCATGGACTTTCTGCATGCGGTATTCACCGTGGACTGGCATGAAATATTTAGGCTTGATCAAGCGGAGCATAAGTTTCTGCTCTTGCTGGCCACCGTGTCCAGAGGTGTGGATGTTGTTAATCTTACCATGAATAACCTCTACACCAGCTTCAGAGATAATATTAATCAGCTTGTTAACGCTGGTCGTATTACCAGGGATAGGGCTAGAGGAAAAGATGACTGTATCTCCAGGTTGCAGCTGCACCTGACGGTGGGTACCATTGGCAATCCGAGACAGGGCTGCCATCGGCTCACCCTGACTTCCGGTACACATAATCAGCACTTCGCCAGCTGGATAGTCCTTGAGTTCATTTGGCTCGATGAAGGTATCTTTAGGAACCTTGATATAGCCCAGCTCAATCCCGTTGACAATAGCCTTTTCCATGGATCGGCCAAAGACCGCAATCTTACGACCGGTCTTGACAGCTGCATCTGCTGCCTGCTGGAGCCGGAAGATGTTTGAAGCAAAGGAGGCGAAAATAATCCGTCCGTGGATGCCTTCGATAATCTTCATGATAGATTGCCCGACCACTTTTTCGGAATTGGTAAAGGTCGGAACTTCAGCATTGGTCGAGTCAGATAGGAGACAGAGCACACCTTCCTCGCCCAGAGCAGCCATGCGGTGCAGGTCGGCCGGCTCACCGACTGGTGTAAAGTCAAACTTGAAGTCACCGGTACATACAATCTTACCCTGCGGCGTATGAATGACAATTCCCAAAGGCTCTGGAATAGAGTGGGTTGTCCGGAAGAAAGTAGCTTTCAGATGCTTGAACTGCAGTTCTGTGTTTTGATTGATTTCATAGAGCTTGGCATCGCGCAAAAGTCCATGCTCTTCTAGCTTGCCCCGAATGAGGGCCAGGGCCAGAGGACCAGCATAGATAGGAACATTGGCTTGCTTGAGCAGGAAAGGAATACCGCCGATATGGTCCTCGTGCCCGTGGGTGATGAGGACAGCTTTTACGCGGTCAATATTTTCCACGATATAAGAGTAGTCGGGAATGACATAGTCGATTCCTAATAGGTCGTCTTCTGGGAATTTGATACCGGCATCCACTATGATGATTTCATTTTGGTATTCAATCCCGTAGGTGTTTTTACCGATTTCGCCTAACCCACCAATCGCAAAAACGCCAACTTCTTTGGGTTTTAAGGTATATGCCATGGGTTAGAACTCCGTCAATTCAAAAGTGCCTGACTCTTTTTCGTATTCGAGGTGTTTGTCAGACAAGAGCTCGATAAATTCAATATTGTAAGGGGTATTTTCTTCGATGAGCTTACGAGCCTGAATACGGCCTTCCAATTCATTAGCTGCTTCAATCTCTAAATAAAGGGCACGTGTCTTTTCACGGCGCGGGCTGCGCTCTTTTGTTTCCTGATAAAAAACTTTGTAAATCATTACATTTCCTTTCATATTTTCATGATTAACCTGCAGAAAACAACAGCTGATTAGCTGTTTTCTTTTATTCAATTCTGAGTAGTAGATTAATCCTGATTCGTTACAATTATAATGATTATAACATAAAATAAGGGAATAGTAAAAGGTGGAGATAAGAAAATGTAAGAGTGATTTAGTCTGAAAGCATTCGGATTCCATATTCCTGAAATGCCTGTTCTGGATACTTTTAATCTTATGATAGGTAGCCGTGCTCTTTGTACCAAGCTAGGACATCTTTGAGAGTTTCTTCAAAGGGACGGAAATGGGCTCCCAACTCATTTTGAGATTTTGCAGAATTGAAATGTGTTCGGAGATATTCCTCTTCAGTAGAGGTCACAGCAGCCTTACTCAACAGAATAGGACGTTTTGTTAGACGATGATATAGTTCATTGTATTGAGCAATTATCTTTAGAAGAAAAAGAGGAATCCGTCTAGTTGGAGCGGCAACTCCGCTGACCGCTTCTAGGTTCTTCAATAATTCTTCCATCGTCATATGCCTACCAGCTGCTAAATATCGTTCTCCTTGTCGGCCATACTGCATAGCTAGGATTTCGCAGTCTGCGACGTCTCGGGCATCTACGACGCTGTAGCTGCCGGGAATGATTCCAGGCAGTTTTTTATGAACGAAGTCGAAAATCAACTGTCCCGCAGAGGTAGGGACCGATATCGCCTGGGCCAAACATAAATCCAGGCAGGACAAAACTAACAAAAAAATCAGGATGTTTTTTTGAAAAATCTAAGAGAACCTCTTCGCTTAATATCTTACTGCGGTAGTAGTCATTGCTTGTATTCCTGCTGCGTAACATGCTTTCATCAATCAGTTGATTTTGCTCACCATAGAGAACTGCAATCGATGAGGTATGGACCGCCTGACGAATGCCAGCTTTATAAGCGGCTTCAAAAAGTTCCAAACTACCCTTCACATTGGTATTATACAGTTCTTGCCAGTGCTGACCGCCTTTCAAACTATCTCGAAAAGAAAGCAGCTAGTGAAAAAGACTATCACAATCTTGCATATGATTTTGATAGCTGTCTGGCTGGCAAATATCTCCTTCAATGAAATGGATCGGCAGATTGCCAAACTGCTCTAAGGCTTTCTGTCGAGAGCGTACTAAAGCAGTCACCTGAATTCCTTTTTTTAGAAGGGATCGCACCAGATTATTTCCTAGTAAACCTGTTGCGCCAGTAACGAAGGCGTGGTGAATACTTCGGCTTTGGTGTTTTGGGGGCATGGCTCTTCTCCTTAAATTATATTTAGATGACATGTCATCTATTATCTTATTTTATATTTTTGCAAGATTAATTGTCAACAATTAAGGGAATTAGTGTAAAATAGATACAGAAGAAATTTGCAAAGGACGGGAATAGAATGTCATCTTTAGGAGACCGTTTTAGATATTTATTCAAAAGTGCGGAAAATCAAGCGATGAACATTTGGTCACTTGATTTTGAGGGCTGCTTATTTGGCGAAATAGCCGTGCTTGCGGTACCAATCTACCACGTCAGCTAAGCTTTCTTCGAGAGGGCGATGCTGTCCGCCTAGCTCGCTCTCGGTTTTGGCAAAGCTAAAATTACTTTTGAGATATTCTTCGGCCATGAGATGAGCGAGCTCATTGGTAACCAAAATTGGTTTTTGGTGAGCCGGTGGTAGAGCTCACTTGCTTGGGCATAGATTTTGACGAAAAGAGGGGAGATCTTGCACTTGGGGGCGGGAACGCCAGTGATTTTTTCCAGTATTTGGTACAATTCTGTCATGGTCACTTGCCGTCCAACTGCCAGATAGCGCTCCTTTGAGCGTCCGTATTTCATGGCGCGGAGATGAATATCTGCTACATCTCTAGCATCCACCATATTATAGCTAGCCTTTAAGATACCTGGAAGTTTTTGCTCTACAAAATTGATAATCAGCTGCCCACTGGAGGTCGGACCAAGGTCTCTAGGACCCAACATTACACTCGGCAAGATAAAGCAACCGAAAACATCTGAATGCTTGTCCAAGAAATCACGAACGGACTCTTCACTCAAAATCTTGCTGCGATAGTAATCAAAAGGAGTATCTTTTGAGCGAGACATGCTTTCATCGATTAGCTGATTGGCCTCACCTTCCAGTACGACACAGGAGGAAGTATGGACAAATTGGCGGATACCAGCCTCGTAAGCAGCTTCTAGGAGGTTATTTGTGCCTATAATATTAGTGTCGTAGAGCTCCTGCCAGTGCTTGCCGCCTTTATAATTATCGCGGAAAAAAGCAGCGGTATGAAAGAGGCTGTCGCAGCCTGCTAGATAGTCACGATAGCTTTCGGGCTCTAAAATATCCCCCTTGACAATCTGGATAGGCAGGTCGGCAAATTGTTTGCGCGCTTTTTCCTCGGAGCGAACGAGAGCGGTCACTTGAATGTTTTCTTTTAGCAGAGCACGCACGAGATTATTTCCTAAAAGACCGGTCGCACCAGTCACAAAAGCGTGGGTCATTGTTCTAGCTGGTTTTTGATTTGTAGGGTTTGGGGTCATCCGTTTTTCCTCCTTTTTGCAAATAGATGATATATCATCTATTTAAGATTTTATATTTTTTTAACTAAAATTGTCAACAATTTACCTAATCTAGTGTAAAATAGTATAGAAGTGATTTTTGAAAGGAGAGCAGCGTGGTAGCAGAAGGAATTCGATTTGGCTATTTGTTTAGAAGTGCAGAGAGCTTAGCGACGAGAGAATATGGGAAGTTGCTAGAGCCTTTGGGAATTACGCCCAATCAAAGCGAGGTCTTGCTCGTTTTGGGCGAACATGCTCCGCTGTCTCTCAAGGGCTTGGGGGAATCCCTGATTTGTGAGGAAAAAAGCCCTAGTCGCTTGGTGCAGGCTTTGATTAAAAAAGGCTTGGTCAAGAAGGAAATTTCTAGCAAGGACAAGCGCAGTTCTCGCTTGAGCTTGACTGCTGCTGGAGCGGATTTGCTGCCCAAGATTGCTGAGCAAGAAGCGATTTTTGGAAAACACTTGGCGCAGCAAGTGCCTAATTTGGAGGCTTTTAGCCAGATTTTAGAGGAATTTTTGGTAGATAGTTTCTACGAAGACAAATTAAAACGCCGCTCACTTTGGCGGCAAGAGGAAAAATAGAGGATAAGCATGAAGATTGCAGCTTTTGATACGTCAAGTAAGGCGCTGACGCTCGCGATTTTAGAGGACGAGACCTTGCTGGCGCAGATGACTTTAAATATAAAGAAAAACCACAGCATTACCCTGATGCCGGCTATTGATTTTCTGATGAATAGTCTGGATATGAAGCCGATGGATTTGGATCGTATCGCAGTGGCGCAAGGTCCGGGCAGCTACACAGGTCTGCGAATGGCGGTGGCGACAGCCAAGACCCTGGCTCATACCCTCAAGATTGAGCTGGTCGGTGTGTCTAGTCTGCTGGCTTTAGTCCCAGAGCAGGTAGAAGGCTTGGTCATTCCCATCATGGATGCCCGCCGCAATAATGTCTATGCTGGCTTTTACCAGTCTGGTCAGGCTGTACGGCCGGAAGCCCATCTACCTTTGGCAGAGGTGTTGGAAATGGCTGGCGCTGCTAACCAATCAGTCACCTTTGTCGGAGAAACGACAGCTTTTACGGAGCAGATTGAAGCGGCTCTTCCTCAGGCTGCCATTCAGCCGATCTTACCAGATGCGGCAGCTATTGGTCGTCTCGGTTTAGACCTGCCAGCTCAGTCCATTCATGATTTTGTCCCTAACTACCTCAAGCGGGTAGAGGCCGAGGAAAATTGGCTCAAGACCCATCAGGAATCCAGCGATTCTTACATTCAGCGCCTATGATTACGATGAGAAAATGGAGCGATAGCTCAGATGTGGACGCGGCAACTCTCGCAAAAGAGCTGGAACAGATCTTGCTTGCTGTCTATGAGGTCAGCCCTTGGACAGCGGATCAAGTAGCGGAGGTTCTGCGTTCGGATGTGAACAGTTGTGCGCTAGCAGCAGATGAGAGTCAGCTTGTCGGCTTTTTAGTCTGGCAGGAGACAGACTTTGAAGCGGAAGTCCTGCAGATTGCTGTATTGCCTAGCTATCAGGGACAGAAAATCGCGACAGCCTTGTTTGACTTTTTGCCAGCAGACAAAGAAATTTTCCTCGAAGTGAGGGAGTCAAACAAGCCAGCTCTGCTATTTTACAAAAAAGAAAAATTTGAAGAAATCGCGCGGCGGAAGGCCTACTACCATGCGCCGGTGGAAGATGCGATTGTCATGAAAAGAGAGATCCATGAAAGATAGATATATTTTAGCTTTTGAGACATCTTGCGATGAGACCAGTGTGGCGGTTCTGAAGAATGAGACGGAGCTTTTGAGTAATGTCATTGCCAGCCAGATTGAGAGTCACAAGCGTTTTGGCGGAGTGGTACCGGAAGTGGCCAGCCGTCACCATGTGGAGGTCATTACGGTTTGCATTGAGGAGGCCTTGGCAGAAGCAGGGATTAGCGAGGAGCAAGTCACAGCGGTGGCCGTTACCTACGGTCCTGGTCTGGTTGGGGCGCTTCTGGTCGTCTTGGCAGCGGCCAAGTCTTTTGCTTGGGCTCATGATATTCCCTTGATTCCGGTCAATCACATGGCTGGACACCTGATGGCAGCCCAGAGCGTGGAGCCCTTGGAATTTCCCTTGCTGGCTCTCTTGGTCAGTGGTGGCCATACCGAGCTGGTCTATGTTAGTCAGGCTGGTGACTATAAGATTGTGGGGGAAACTCGCGATGATGCGGTCGGTGAAGCCTATGATAAGGTCGGTCGAGTCATGGGGCTGACCTATCCAGCAGGCCGGGAGATTGATCAGCTGGCTCATCAAGGACAGGATATTTATGATTTTCCGCGGGCCATGATTAAGGAAGACAATCTGGAATTTTCTTTTTCCGGTCTCAAGTCGGCCTTTATCAACCTGCACCATAATGCCCAGCAAAAGGGAGAAGACTTGTCTAATCAAGACTTGTCTGCTAGCTTTCAGGCGGCGGTCATGGATATTCTCATGGCCAAGACTAAGAAGGCACTGGAGAAATATCCAGTCAAGACCCTGGTCGTGGCGGGCGGTGTTGCGGCCAATCAAGGCCTGAGAGAACGCTTGGCAGCTGAGATTCAGGATGTTAAGGTGATCATTCCGCCTCTTCGCCTTTGCGGTGACAATGCCGGTATGATTGCCTATGCCAGTGTCAGTGAGTGGAATAAGGAGAATTTTGCCAGTTTGGACCTGAATGCTAAGCCAAGTCTGGCTTTTGAAACCATGGAGTAAAGGAGAAGAATGCGCGGACAGACATTTAAACAAGGGGCACAAGCGGCGGTGCCAACGGCTCTGGGCTATATTGGGATTGGTCTAGCCTGCGGCATCATGGCATCGCCTTATATGAATCCCTTGGAGATGGGGTTGATGAGTATTCTGGTTTATGCTGGCAGTGCCCAGTTTGCTATGATTGGTTTATTTGCCCAGCAGGCGCCGGTTTTGGCCATCGCACTGACTGTTTTTCTCATCAATATCCGGCATCTTCTGCTCTGTCTGCATGCATCGACCCTTTTTCGTAAGGCTAGCTTGATGCAGAATATTGTCATTGGGTCTTTTTTGACAGATGAATCTTACGGAGTCTTGATGGGAGAGCAGGTGCATACAAAAGAGATTGCGGCTAGCTGGATGATGGGTAACAATTTCATGAGTTATACTTCTTGGATTTTGGGTACTATTTTAGGAACAGCCCTCGGTGCCCTTCTGCCCAATCCTGAGAGCTTTGACCTGGACTTTGCCCTAGTCGCCATGTTTATCGGAATCTTCTCTTCTCAGTTTACAATCATGCTGCGACGGGTCAAGATAAAGAAGCTCTTTTTCGTCTTGGGTGTGGTGGGCCTTGCCTACTTGCTCCTGACCATGCTACTTCAAAATTCGTTAGCGGTGCTTTTTGCAACTTTGCTAGGCTGTACAGTGGGGGTGATTTTGGATGATAAGTAAGTATATTTTGCTGGCCATTCTTTTGTCAGCCCTAGTCACTTGGATTCCGAGGGTTTTGCCCTTTATCCTAGTCAAGTACAAGGGGCTTCCGCCTATGGTAGAGCGTTTCCTCAAATATCTACCAGTTTCCATAATCTTTGCCCTTATCCTATCTAGTGTCACCAATGCTAAAACAGGTCAGCTGCCGAGCTTTAAATGGCTGGATTTAATAGCCGTTTTTCCAACTAGCTATGTGGCTTTTAAGTATAAAAACTTGATTGCAACTGTTGTATTTGGTGTAGTCTTAGTAGCCTTGCTGCGTTATCTGACTGGATTTCTTGGGCTGTAAAGAATATACAAGACAGATTGAATCGGTCGATTCGGTCTATTTTTTTGTTACATTCTAAGAATTATCTGAAAATATAATCTTTTATGCTATAATGGAACCAATCAAAATCATGGAGGTTCGGAAATGGCAGAAGCAGGTCATAAATTTTTAGCAAAATTAGGAAAGAAACGCCTTCGTCCCGGTGGTAAGCTGGCAACCGACTGGCTGATTGAGCAGGGGCAGTTTTCCAGTGAAAAGAAGGTTCTAGAAGTTGCCTGCAATATGGGGACCACAACAATCGAGCTTGCTAAAACATATGGCTGCCAGATTACTGCTGTTGATTTGGATAAGGCTGCGCTGGCTCAGGCTAAGCTTAATGGAGACAAAGCTGGTGTTAGTGAACTCGTCACATTTGAGCAGGCTAATGCCATGAAGCTGCCTTATGATGACAATTCTTTTGATATCGTTATTAATGAAGCCATGCTGACCATGCAAACGGATAAGGGGAAGGCCAAATGTATGGATGAGTACTACCGGGTGCTGAAGCCAGACGGAGTGCTCCTCACCCACGACGTCATGCTCAAGCAAAAAGATGAGAATGTCCGAGAAGAGCTGTCACGTGCGATTAATGTCAATGTGGGGCCTCTAACCGAGGGATCTTGGATTCAGCTAGCACGTTCTCACGCTTTTGACCGTGTGGACACCTTTGTTGGCGAAATGACCTTGATGAGTCTTCGAGGTATGATTTATGACGAAGGACTGGGTGGCACACTGAAAATCTGCTTCAATGCCCTCAAGAAAGAAAACTATAGTCAATTTATGAAGATGTTTAAGATGTTCCAAAAAAATCAAGAAAAACTGGGCTTCATAGCCATGGTTTCTCGTAAATAAATGCTAGCTACTTTAGAAAATTTAAAGTGACTTTAAAAATTTCATAAAAGGCTTGACTCTACCCTTAGGTCAGGGTTTATACTATAGTGGTAAGGAGGTCTATCATGTACCATATCAAAGAAGCGGCGCAGCTGTCAGGTGTCTCTGTAAAAACCCTGCATCATTATGATAAAATCGGACTGTTAGTCCCAGCCAAATCAGAAAATGGCTATCGGACATACAGCCAAGCTGATTTAGAGAGGCTGCAGGTCATCCTTTACTATAAGTATCTTGGTTTTTCTTTGGAGAAAATAGCAGAGCTGCTGAGTCAGGATGAACAGGGTTTATTGCCGCATCTGGTTAGGCAGTTAGAGTATTTGCAGCAGGAAAGAGACCGCTTGGATACCTTGATTTCCACCTTGCAAAAAACCATCCAAGAAGAAAAGGGAGAAAGAAAGATGACAATGAAAGAAAAATTCGCAGGCTTTGCCTACGAAGACAATCACAAATACCATCAAGAAGCCGTCGAAGAATACGGTCAAGAAGTCATGGCAGAAGCATTGACTCGTCAAAATGGACGAGAAGAAGAATCTGCCGCAGCCTTCAATCAAGTTTTTCAAAGTCTGGCAGAGAATATGCAACAAGGCTTGCCAGTTGAAGCAGCGGAAAATCAAGAGCAGGCAGCGCGTCTCTTACAAGCCATTCGCACTTACGGTTTTGACTGCTCACTGCAAGTCTTTGCCCATATCGGTCAGGGCTATGTTCATAATCCAGAATTCAAGAAAAATATCGATCAATTTGGACCAGGCACTGCCCAGTACACAGCAGATGTGATTGCTGCTTATGTGCGGACAAATGCAGAATAAAAACTGGTGAGAATGTTCTGCACTAATCCCAAAAGTTAAACACAAAAAATCTAACTTTTAGGGTGCAGTGCAATGTTCCTCGACCAGTTTTTTCAATTACTTTAAAATATTTTTCTAATCACTCATAATGCAAGCTCCCTGCCACCCAGCCGGTGCAGAGGGCAGATGTGATGTTGAAGCCGCCCGTGTGGGCATTGATGTCTAGGACCTCTCCAGCGAAGTGGAGGCCGGGAACCAGTTTGCTTTCCAGAGTTTTGGGATTAATTTCTTTGAGGCTGACGCCGCCCTTGGTTACAAAGGACTTGGCCAGGGACATTTTGCCAGTGACAGGGATGGCTAGTTCTTTGATTTGCTTGATGAGGGCTTCTTTTTCACTGAGATTGAGTTGTTTGACTTTCTCGGGAAAGGTCTGGACAAAAAAGTCTGCCATTCGCTCGGGTAGGAGGATTTTCAGGCAGTTCTTCAGGGATTTTTCCCGATGTTCTTCTAAAAAGTCCGCCAGATCCTGCTGACTCATCTGAGGAAGGACATCCAGAAAGATGGTTTCTCCACCCTTGACAAAGCTAGACAAGCGCAGGGCTGCCGGGCCTGATAGGCCAAAGTGAGTAAAGAGCAGGTCGTGGGTAATGACATGCTTGCCATAGCTGAGGGTCACATCGTCCAGCGAAATCCCCTGAAGCGCTTTGTGAGGAAAGTCAGTCAGAAGAGGACTTTCAGCAGCTTCCAGGTCAGTCACCGTGTGCTTGAAGTGTCGGGCAATATCGTGACCAAAGCCTGTCGAGCCTGTTGAAGGGTAGGACTTGCCGCCAGTCGTCACAATCAATTTCTGGCAGGTCCAAGTCTGGTCGCTGGATCTGACAGTGAAAAGTCCATCGGATTTTTTGACGGAGACGATTTCGGTATTGGTGATGACAGTGCCACCCAGCTCTGCAATTTTCTTTTCCAAAGCTTCGATAATGGTGCGGGACTTGTCTGTCGCTGGGAAAACACGGCCGTGGTCCTCAACCTTGAGTTTGACACCGTTCTCTGTAAAGAAGTTGATGATATCATGGTTGTCAAACTGGGAAAAAACGCTGTAAAGAAAGCGTCCGTTGCCCGGAATACCGGCCATGAGGTCATCTAGGTTTCCGTTATTGGTCACATTGCAGCGGCCACCACCCGTTCCGGCTAGTTTCTTGCCCAATCGTTTATTTTTCTCAAGGAGCAAGGTCTTCTGCCCGTAGAAAGAACTGGAAATGGCTGCCATCATGCCAGCCGGTCCTCCGCCGATGATGATTGTATCGAAATGGTTCATTGGTCTTTTCCTTTCGTAGAGAGTGGCTTCTATCAGTTAGTCAGAAATCTTGTGCTTCCTTGGTGAGCAGGATTTTGCTATCTTGCAGATGTTCTTGGAAGACTATAGCTGAACATCTCTAGTTTTCTAAATTCATTCGATTTTTTCATTTCTTTTACTAGACTAATCTGTCTCATTGTATCATAAAAAAGTGCTAAAAAGATAGGAGTCAGGCTCAAAAAATATTGTGAAATTTGACAGTTAAGGCTTGATATGATAAGATTTAGGTATCTACAAACTAGAAAAAGTTTTTGAGGAAATTATGGCAATTGAAAAGACAGTCAGCGAGTTAGCCGAGATTCTTGGAGTTAGCCGCCAGGCGATTAACAATCGTGTCAAGGCACTGCCGCCAGAAGATACGGAAAAGAACGAAAAAGGAGTCACGGTGGTGACCCGCAGCGGCTTGATTAAGCTGGAAGAGATTTATAAGAAAACTATTTTTGAAGATGAACCTGTTAGCGAAGATGTGAAGCAACGCGAGCTGATGGAAATCTTGGTGGATGAAAAAAATGCTGAGATTGTGCGTCTCTATGAGCAGCTTAAGGCCAAGGACAGCCAACTGGCTAAGAAAGATGAGCAGCTGCGCATCAAAGGATGTTCAGATTGCTGAAAAGGACAAGCAGCTGGACCAACAGCAGCAGCTGACAGCTAAGGCTATGAATGAGCGTGAAACCTTGCTGTTGGAGTTGGATGAAGCTAAGGAAAAGGTGCAGGAGCAGGAAAGCAAGGGCTTCTGGGCACGTTTATTTGGAAAATAAAAATAAGGTTGGGACATCTGTCTCAACCTTGTTTTAAATAAGAATCGCTTTTTAGCAAGTTTTGTATTGTTCACAACATAAAGGAGGAAAATGAAATCACAAAGACTGGGACTTTTACGTCTCTATCGCAATCTTGATAAAATTTTATTGCTCTTTTTCACAGTCTTTATGCTCATGGAGCTGGCTTGGGTGCCTTTCAACTCCTTTGCAGCAGAGACTCTGCTCAAGCAGACAGGCTACCTCTTCTTATCTTATACGAATGCCTTTAAAGTTCTGACTTCAAATGTCTGGGTTGGCTTAGCCTTTCTAGCGCTTTTTGCGGCCAATCTCTTTGTCGCTTATTTTCAGATTGGACTGATATTTATGGGGCTCCGCAATCTTTTAGATGAGGAAGAGCGAAGCGCTTTTCAGTTTATCAAGAAAAGTTTCAAAGACAGCGGCTCGCTGATTCGCTACGCTAGGCCCAGCAAGGTCCTCTTTATTGCACTGTATATGGGCTTTATCTTTCCCTTTCTGCGGCAAATTCTCAAAATCTACTACTTAAATAAAATTCTGATTCCAGAATTTATCGTGACCTATCTTAAGACGGCCTTATGGATGAGATTATCAATCTATGCTTTAGGTTTTCTGCTTTTTTTGATAGCTGTCCGACTAATGTTTGCCCTGCCCAAGCTCTTTTTTTGAGCATTTCCGCCTACGAGACGCGATTAGGTATAGTTTGGAGAAGACCAAGGGGCACTTGATTCGCTATACTTGGCAGCTCTTTTGGATACTGGCCAAGAGCCTTCTCTTCTTTCTTTTAAGCAGCATTCCGATTTTAGTGTTGCAGCAGTATTCGGATGGCCAGTCCAATCAGATAGCCTTGATAGCAGCGGTTGTCAATTACTGCCTCATCAAAATGGCTTATTACTTCATGGTAGCCTATTTTCTGATTAAGTTCGTGGCTTTTCTGACAGACAGCAAGCTGTCTGAGTACCGATACAGGAAAGGCCTGCCACTCATGCGCTGGTTTATCCTTTTGGTCACTAGCTCTGTCTTTGCCCTTGAAGGCTTTGCCTATCTCAATCTGCCCTTGGAAAACGTCCCTCTGACTATCTCGCATCGTGGAGTTTCACAGAGAAATGGTGTCCAGAATACGGTTGAGTCGTTAGAGAAAACTGCCCTGCTCAAGCCAGATTATATAGAAATGGATGTTCAGGAGACTAAGGATGGCCAGTTTGTCATGATGCACGATGCCAATCTAGAAGCATTGGCCGGCGTCGATGCCAGACCGCAAGAGCTGACTCTGCAAGAGCTGACGGCTTTAGATATTTCAGAAAATGGACACACTGCCAAAATTTCCAGCTTTGATGCTTATCTCAAACGAGCCAATCAAATGGGCCAGAGACTCTTGATAGAAATCAAGACTAGCAACTTGGACTCAGCTGATATGATGGACCGTTTCCTTAGTCAATACGGAGCCAATATCAAGGTTTATGGCCACCAGATTCAGTCTTTGGACTATCAGGTTATTGACAAGACAGTCCAGTATGATAAGGGCATACCAACCTTCTTTATCCTGCCCTACAATACTATTTTCCCACGGACACAGGCTTCCGGCTATACGATGGAGTACTCGACCCTTGATGAAAACTTTGTCGATAAGCTATGGACGACAGATAAGAAGCTTTATGACTGGACCATCAATGATGCAGACAGTATCGGTAAATCCTTCCGCTTGGGTGTCGATGGCATGATTACCGACGATTTGGAGCTGGTGCAGAGCTCTATCAAGGAACTGCAAAACAATCCCGACTATGCCCTGCTTTTGATGAGTAAGGCAGCAGATTTGCTTAATTTTGTGTAGTGGACTGGTGAGGAACAACTATAAATCAAAAAAAGACTGAGATTCTTCAGTCTTTTTTTGCTGGTTCGAGTATTGCTTGACTTATGTTTAGTCAAGTTGGAAAGGTTATTTATCTTGCTTAAAATGGCAATTTGCCTGCGAAAGCGCCCATTTTCTTCTGAGTAGCATCATCAATCTGAGCCAGCGCGTGATTCAGGGCCTGCGCAGTCATCTCTGACAGAGTTTCCAAATCTTCAGGATCCACAACTGCTGGATTGAAGTCAATGCTGACTACCTTTTTATCGCCATGTCAGTTTAGCAACGACTAAGTCTTGAGCTGATTTGCCGGTAAATTCTGTTGCAGCTAGTTCTGCCTGTCCTTTTTCCATTTGTTTTTGAAGCTTTTGTGCTTGCTTCATCATGCTTTGCATGTTCATCATAAGATTTTCTTTCCTTTCTCTCACAAGGGCTAAGCCCTTGGTAATCTTCACTCTTCAAATTATATCATTTTTTGGAAAAGTGGCAAGAAGAAGATTTCTAAGAGGTTTGACAAAAATTTAGCCTTTATAGTAGAATGGTCATGAATCTATATACCAAGGAGAAGACAACTTGAAAAACAAGAAGATAAAAGCTTTGCTGTTAGTAGTGCTCTCATCCCTCTTCATCCTAATTGGCTGCAGTGGCAGTCCCAAAATTCAGGGAAAATGGAATGTACAGGATGCTAGCGGTGAACAAAAGACCATTGAAATAAAAGACAAGACCATTATTGTCAACGAAGAAGAGTATGAGTATACTCAAAATGCAGTTGGTTTTAAGAATGGAGTGAGTTATTACGGCCTGACTCGGAAAGATAATGGCGGAACATTTTCTATCGTCTTTCCTGAGAAAGATAAAAACATTGCTATTATGCTAATTCCTGACTCAGACGATGACTATCTCACAGGCAGTATGCTCTTTGCTATGAACCGCAAGGAAAAGCCAGATTATAAAAAATATGCAGAGGAATATCTCAATCTACAATAAAAGAAAAGCCCTTAGAAACTTCTGTTCTTAGGACTTTGTCTTCAATCTGAAGCGCTGAATTTCAGCGTCTTTTTCTTTTATTAATGTGATGTCATTGTTGGCAAATCCAAACTAGATTGCTCCAAATCTACCGTCAGCTGATAGTCGATCTTATCACGGACAGTATGCTCAAAGTCTGTAGTGTAGAGAACGAGGCGCAGTTGGTCTCCTTTTTTCATCTTATAGATGGTTGGTTGCAGTTCAAAGGAAAATTCCAGCCATTGGTCAGGAGTGACTTCTTCGACGCTCAGTAGATTGGTTCGATTTTGCAAATTGAGAAAACCTTTGGTGATGACGCGATGGGGCGTTTCGGCAAAGGGCAGTTCAACCAGATTGTCCAGCATATAGTAGCGGCCGTTGTCCATGACTCTAGGTTCAATAGGCGTAGGAATTGGTGTGTGTCGTTTAGCTAGTCCGAAGTCCAGCAATTGAGCAGAAATCAATCCCTTATCGGTGCTGGATTTGAGTCGAAGATTGAGCTGGGTCGCTCCGTTGAGAAAGAGGTCCTTTTCCAAGGTCCAGTCCAGAGTAATCTGGTTGACCTTACCGTCAAAAAGCTCAGTCTTAAAGCTTTGGTAGTTTTTAGCAAAACGATTATAGTCTTCTTCTGAATATTGATTTTGGATAGATTGGCAGTCTTGGCCTAGTTGTAGATGAAGATTCTGCTCTTGTCCACCGAAGTCTTCCAAGGTCAGCCAGCTTTGAGCTTGGCTATTGTCCTGCCAGATGACTGCTGGCAGGACAAAGTCTGATTCACAACCCAGCAGTTTCTTGCTCAGCAGAGCATTGATAGACTCACGGAAGTCGATGGACTGCCAGTTGTTCATGTAAACATGGGCACCGTTATGGAAGAAAAGATGCTTTTTGATGTGGGGCGGTAAGGCCCGAAACATATTATAGACATGGAGAGGCTTAACGTTCCAGTCTTGAGAGCCATGGGTGAAGACGACTTCGGCCTTGACCTTATCTGCGTGGAGCAGGTAGTTGCGGTCATGCCAAAATTGATTGTAATCTCCGGTTTGCCGGTCTAGGTCTTTGCGCTGTTGCTCTAGGTTTTGCTGATAAGCGTCGTTGTTGCGCAGGTAGTCACCAGCCCTCAGGTTGCGGGAGTAGGTCAGTTCGGTCAGGGATTCAAAATCCTCTCCTGGATAGCCGCCAGGACTTGTGACAAGGCCGTTTTCGCGATAGTAGTTGTACCAAGAAGAAATCCCTGCTTCAGCGATGATGACCTCCAGTCCATCTACACCAGTCGTTGCCAGTCCGTTGGACATGGTGCCCAGATAGGAGATACCGGTCGTAGCCACTTTTCCGTTGGACCAAGTGGCCTTGATTTCCCGCTGGCGTGTGTGGTCGGTGAAGGCTCGGCAACGGCCATTGAGCCAATCAATAACGTTCTTATAGGCCTCGATCTGCTGATAGTCGCCACTGGTCATCAGCCCTTCAGAGTCTTTAGTTCCTACGCCAGACACATAGAGATTGGCAAAGCCGCGGGGCAGCAAGTAATCATTGAGCGTGTAGGTGCCGATATGACCTAATTTTTCCTCGGTTTCAGATACTTCTTGGGCAGGAACTGGTGAATCCAGCTGGAGCAATTTAAGTTCAGGATCTTGTACCGTGATTTGATGGGGTTCTTTTTTTGCTAAGTCCACATTCATATCATGGAGAGCCTTGTCGCTGGCGGGATCATTGGTTCCTTGATGATAAGGAGAGGCAGTCATGACAGCAGGAACTGGTCCTTGATAACGGGGCCGGATGATGCTGACTTTGATAAGGTCCGGACGACCGTCTTGATCAGTATCCACACGTGATTCCACGTAAACTACCTCTCGGATAGCATCATGGCTGGAAAAGGTTGCTAGGCTCTTGCCGTTGAAGCAGTGGTGGGTATTGTCCTCAGGAATCAAACCCTCGCTGACTAGCTTATCAATCAACAAATTACCATTTTTTGTCCGAGTGTTGAGCAGCTGGTAGAGATTTTCCAATAAGTCTCCAAATGTAATAGGAAAGTCTGTTTCTTGGCGAAAGGCCTCAACATCTGTAAAATCAATAAAGGGCGAGAATTCAAGCAGCTGAAAGGCCACAGTGTAAAAAACAGACGCCGTCAGTTCTCTGTCAGACTGGAAAAAGCTCAGCAGGTCTGTTTGGCTGTCAGCAGCCCAGGACTTCAAGGGATAATCTGTATTTTTATAAGTGAAAAAGCTGGTGCGTAGAAAATCTTCAAGATTTTCCTTATCAGAGCGATTGCTGTCATAAAAAAAGCCTAATTCAGCTAATTCTATCAACATATTTTCCCGTTTCGTTTTTGCATAACTATACTGATTAAAACGCATATTCTTCCCTCTTTTTCTTATTTTTATTAAAAATGACCTTTACATTATCCATTATACTTGATAAAATAGACTTTGTCTAAAAAATATTTAAGGAGTATCACTAAATGGATTTCGAATGGGTCGTTAAATACGCCACAGAATTTTTAGGAACAGCTATCCTCATTGTCTTGGGGAACGGAGCTGTTGCCAACGTTGAATTAAAAGGAACTAAGGGACATCAGAGCGGTTGGTTAGTCATCGCTGTCGGATACGGTATGGGGGTTATGATTCCAGCTTTGATGTTTGGTAATGTGTCCGGTAACCATATCAACCCTGCCTTTACTTTGGGACTTGCTGTCAGCGGTTATTTCCCTTGGGCACAGGTTGCGCCATACATTGCAGCGCAGATTTTGGGAGCTATCTTTGGACAGGCTTTGGTCGTTGCGACTCATCGCCCTTACTATTTGGGAACAGAAAATCCTAATAATATTTTGGGTACTTTCTCTACCATCTCTAGTCTAGACCATGGCACGCCTGAATCACGTAAAGCAGCCTTGTTCAATGGTTTTATCAATGAATTTGTTGGTTCTTTTGTTCTTTTCTTTGCTGCTATGGGCTTGACCAAGAACTTCTTTGGAGCAGAATTGTTGAGCAAAGCTGAAGCAACTATCAATTCGCAAGCTGCTCAGATGGCAGCACAAGGGACTTCAGTTCCTAAAGAACAGATTGCTGCTGCAATATCTCAGGCTAAAGATCAAGTTGCACCATTCCAAGTTGGTAGCCTTTCAGTCGCTCACTTGGCACTTGGTTTCTTGGTAATGGCTTTGGTAACCTCTCTGGGAGGCCCTACTGGACCTGGGCTGAACCCAGCTCGTGACCTCGGACCTCGTATCCTCCACTTCATCCTGCCAGAATCTGTTTTGGGCAAACACAAGGGTGATTCAAAATGGTGGTATTCTTGGGTTCCAGTTGTGGCACCGATTCTTGCAGGTATCACAGCAGTCCTCTTGTTTAAAACAATCTACGGATAAGCACATAAGATCAGAGTTGGGGGATTTCCTCAACTCTTTTTTCGAACGAAAGAGAAGGTAAAGATGGAGATGCAAGTATCAAAATATCATAAGATCAGTGGCCGCAGAACCTTACTCTTTGGTTTTTTAGCCCTTGTTTTTGGCCTGATTATCATTGTCAATGGCTTCAGATTTACCAAGCTGGCCTTCGATTTTATTTCGCTTTATCTGACAGTTGTTGGCTTGGTAAATATTGTTCTTCATGTTTTTACGCATAAGAAAGAAGGGGCAGTCTGGCATAGTCTGCTTCAGATTGCAGTCGCTATGGGTATCAGCTGGCTTAACCGAATCAGTGATGTGCCTGTCAATATTGTGATTATCAGTTTGGGTAGCTACCAGCTCTTGACTGCCGGTATTTACGGAGTGACCTATCTCCTTTATCGGCAAAATCATGTCAAGGGCGGCTTGCGCTATCTATTTGATACCGTTCTCTATGGTGGAATTGGGCTGACCAGTATTCTTTCGCCTGCGACTGACGGACACTTGCAGTTTTTGATTTTGGGAATCTATTTGATGATGCTGGGAATGTCCAATATCCGGGATGGCCTATTTTTGATAATGATCGTGAAAAACATCGGCTGCGTAGGCAAATTCGTATTAACCTACCTATTATTTTTGCAGCCTTTATTCCGGTAGAAAATCTGGAACACTTTAATCGACTGATTCAGGGAGATGCAGCTTCTAATCGTAAAAATGTTTATAATCTTGTTAAGAGTGGAGATAAAAAGTCGGACTTAGAGGTCTTGGTCCATACTTCAAAGACAAGTTTATTAGGAGCCATTGGTCATGTAGATATTTGCTATCAGGGACAAGTGATTTCTTATGGCAGCTATGATGTTTTTTCTGAGCGATGCAAGGGCATGATTGGAGATGGTGTTCTTTTCAAGGTTCCTAAAGATGTCTATATTGAGCTTTGCAAAAAAGAAAGCAAGAAAACACTCTTTGGTTATTCTCTGGCTTTGACAGATAAGGAGAAAGAGGCGGTTGAGAAGCGCCTGGCTGAGATTGATCAGCTGCTGGTAGAATGGGAGCCGCCAGCAGAACTGAAAAATGGCCAGCCAACATACTCCTACAAGTTGAAGCATGAACTAGGAGCGCAGCTATATAAGTTTAAAACCAGTCGTTTCAAGACCTATTTTGTCCTGTCGACCAACTGTTGCCTGCTAGCAGATTCGATTATTGGGCAGGCTGGGACAGATATTCTGGATATTCGTGGTATTATCGCGCCCGGTACCTACCAGTCCTATCTGCAGTACGAGTTTGAGTCCGCTAGAGGTTTGGTCATTGCTCAGACCGTTTACCAATAAATCCAAGGCCTTCTTGTTTTAAAAATTGTTTATTTGCGCATAATTTCTTGTCAAAAAGATGAAAATCCATTACAATAAAATGGTTTGGAGGAATTATGAGCGCGAATCATATTATTAGAATTATCCCTGTATTAAAGATCAATAATCGTCATTTAAATCAAGAGTTTTTTGTAAATCAGCTGGGCATGAAGGCCCTTTTAGAGGAAGCTGCTTTTCTGTCTTTAGGAGATCAGACTAAGACTGAGAAACTGCAGCTGGAAGAATCACCCAGTATGCGGTCGCGGCGAGTAAAAGGTCCTAAAAAATTAGCCAGAATCGTTGTCAAGGTTGCAGATGCTAAAGAAATCGAGTCTCTATTGGCCCAAAAGCCTGCTTGGACTAAGCTGTATCAAGGAGAGAAAGGCTATGCTTTTGAAGCTCTGTCACCAGAGGGTGACCTAGTTCTCCTGCATGCAGAAGAGAATAGAACAAATCTTCAAGAAGTGGCGGAGGCGCCTGAATTTGAAAAGCAAGAGGACTTCATCGGTCTTAGTCAATTTGAGATAGAGACGGTAGAAATTCGTGTACCTAATGCCAATGAAGCTCAAGAATTTTATAGCAAGATTGAAAATGCGCTGGACTTTCTGACCTTTACAGAAGCAGAGGGTCAAGACTTGCAGGCAGACAATGCCCTAACTTGGGACTTGACAATGCTTAAAGTTCAGGTCAATCGTTTAGAAACCGCTGCGCTGCGTTATGTCTTTGAAGGACACGAGGTCTTTGTGCCCAAGTCAGATAAGTTCCTGCTGAGTCAGGATTCGAGCAAGATTGAATTGTGGTTTGAAGCATGACTCTAGAAAACATCATCAGTAAAATCAAAGAACAGCTGAAAGACGGTATCTATCCCGGTGCTAGTCTGGCCTTGTATCAAGCTGGCCGGTGGCAGGAATTCTACTTTGGTCTGGCAGATCCGCAAGAAGGAAAGAAGACTCAAGCGGGATTGGTCTATGACTTGGCTAGCGTCAGCAAGGTGGTCGGAGTTGGTACTCTGGCAGCCTTTTTGTATGAGCAGGGCAAGCTGGAGCTGGATTTGCCCTTGCAGCATTACTATCCGGCCTTCCATCGAGAAGATGTGACCTTGCGTCAGCTTTTGACCCACACATCTGGGCTGGATCCCTTTATTCCCAATCGTGACCAGCTGACAGCTCCCGAGTTGAAAGCAGCGCTTAATCATTTGACGGTGCTTGAAGATAAGACCTTTCGCTATACTGATGTGAATTTTCTGCTCTTGGGCTTTATGCTGGAAGAGATCTACGGTCAGTCCTTGGATCACATTTTTCAAAGTCAGATTTTCCAGCCGTGGGGTTTGGCTGAGACTGGTTTTGGTCCAGTTCCAGGAGCTGTGCCGACCGTTCGCGGTTTCAAGGATGGTCAGGTTCATGATCCCAAGGCGCGTGTTCTAGGCATCCATGCTGGTAGTGCTGGCTTATTTTCAACTCTCAGGGATTTGGAAGTCTTTCTGGAACATTATCTGCTGGATGACTTTGCGGCCAATCTGACCCAGAATTTTTCCAAGGAGCCAGGCAAAAGACGCAGTCTAGCCTGGAATCTGGAGGGCAGCTGGCTGGATCACACTGGCTACACGGGAACTTTTATCATGTATAATCGCAAGGAGCAAAAGGCGGCTATTTTCCTGTCCAACCGGACCTATGAAAAAGACGAGCGGGCTCAATGGATCTTGGATCGTAACCAGCTGATGGACCTGATAAGAATAGAACTTTAAAAGACTCCGGCTGCAAGCCCCGGAGTTTTATCATGTCTGCCTATATAAATATCGGTCTCTAGCCCCAGTGATTTTCTCTGAATAAAAATCGCTTTTTTTGCCAAAGTATATTAAAATAAGATAGAGAGAATCTACAGACAAGAGAAGAATATGACAAAAGAAATCGGTGTCGGCAAGGCACATAGTAAAATTATTTTAATGGGAGAGCATTCGGTGGTCTATGGCTATCCGGCCATTTCCCTGCCTCTTAATCGTATTGAAGTGACCTGTCGGGTCTTTCCGTCTGAGCGGGCCTGGACCCTCTACGCTGAGGATACACTGTCCATGGCTGTTTTTGCCTGTCTAGAACATCTAGGCCGGCAGGGAGCTAAGATTCGCTGTCAGGTGGAGTCCATGGTCCCTGAGAAGAGGGGAATGGGCTCTTCAGCAGCGGTCAGTATTGCGGCCATTCGTGCGGTCTTTGACTACTTTGAGGAAGAACTGGATGACCAAACACTGGAGATTCTAGCCAATCGGGCAGAGATGATTGCCCATATGAATCCCAGCGGTCTTGATGCCAAGACATGCCTTAGCGATGTAGCTATTAAGTTTATCCGCAATTTCGGTTTCAGTGAAATTGAGCTGGATTTGGATGCTTTTTTAGTGATTGCAGATACGGGCATTCACGGTCATACCCGCGAAGCTATCCGAGCTGTAGAAAGTCAGGGTCAAAAGGCTCTGTCTTTGCTGCAGGAATTGGGGAATTTAACGAAAATCCTTGAGAAGGCTATTTCTATCAAGGACCTGATGACAATGGGACAAGCTATGACCAAGGCTCATGAGAAGCTAGCCAAGCTAGGGGTTTCTTGCCAGAAAGCAGATGAGCTGGTAGCGGCAGCTCTTGAAAACGGAGCTTTGGGAGCTAAAATGAGCGGCGGCGGTCTGGGTGGCTGTGTCATTGCTCTTGTAGGAGAAAGAAGTCAGGCGGAGGCCTTAGCCGCCTTATTGAGAGAGAAAGGGGCCATTAACACATGGATCGAAAGCCTGTAAGTGTCAAATCCTATGCCAATATTGCAATTGTCAAATATTGGGGGGAAGAAAGATGCAGAAAAGATGATTCCGTCTACCAGCAGTATCTCGCTGACACTGGAAAATATGTATACTGAGACCCAGCTGAGTCCTTTGCCGGATACAGCGACTGGAGATGAGTTTTATATTGACAGCCAGCTACAAAGCCCGGCAGAACATGTCAAAATCAGTAAGATAATTGACCGTTTCCGCTCTCCAGAAGATGGTTTTGTCCGCATTGATACCAGCAACAATATGCCGACTGCAGCGGGTCTGTCTTCCAGCTCCAGTGGTTTATCAGCCCTAGTCAAAGCCTGCAATGCTTATTTTCAGACGGGCTATCAAACGCAAGAGCTGGCTCAATTGGCCAAGTTTGCTTCAGGGTCCTCTGCTCGCTCTTTCTTTGGTCCGCTAGCGGCCTGGGATAAGGACAGCGGAGCCATTTATCCAGTCAAGACGGATTTGAAATTAGCCATGATTATGCTAGTTCTTCACGCTGAGAAAAAGCCCATTTCCAGCCGCGACGGCATGGAGCTCTGTGCTAAAACTTCCACCATTTTCCCAGATTGGATTGCCCAGTCTGCCTTGGATTATCAGGCTATGCTAGGCTATTTACGAGACAATAATTTTGCCAAGGTTGGTCAGCTGACGGAAGAAATGCTCTCCGGATGCATGCCACGACAGAAAAGGCTTATCCGCCGTTTTCTTATCTGACAGAGGAGTCCTACCAAGCTATGGATGCTGTCAGAAAGCTGCGGGAGCAGGGCGAGCGTTGCTACTTTACCATGGACGCGGGGCCCAATGTCAAGGTGCTCTGCTTGGAGGAAGACCTAGACCATCTGGTGGCTATTTTTGAAAAGGACTACTGGCTTATCGTCTCCAAAACAAAGGACTTGTCAGATGAAGACTAGTGCAAGAGTCCAAACCTGCGGCAAGCTCTATCTGGCGGGTGAATATGCAGTGCTGACGGCCGGTCAGCCAGCCATTATCAAGGCCATTCCCATCTATATGACGGGGGAAATCCAGACAGCGCTTGACTATCACTTGACATCAGATATGTTTGAACACAGCGCTAACCTAGAGCCAGACCCTGATTATGCCCTGATTCAGGAGGCGATAGGGGTTATGAACACTTATTTGCTAGCCTTAGGCTACCAGCTTCAGCCTTTTTCTCTAAAGATTTGCGGCAAGATGGAAAGAGAAGGCAAGAAGTTCGGGATTGGCTCCAGCGGTAGTGTGGTTATTCTGATTCTCAAGGCCATGGCAGCACTTTATGAGCTGGACTTGGAGTCGGAGCTACTCTTTAAAATGGCTTCTTACGTTCTCCTCAAGCGAGGGGACAATGGCTCCATGGGAGATCTAGCCTGCATTGCTTATGAAGACCTGATTTACTACCGATCTTTTGATAGAGAGCTGGTCCGCAAGCGTATGGGTAAAGTTGATTTACAGCAATTACTAGCAGAGGATTGGGGTTTTGAAATTCGTAGTATTAAGCCTTGCTTAGCCATGGATTTTCTAGTTGGCTGGACCAAGCAGCCGGCGATTTCTAAGGACTTGGTCAATCAGGTCAAGTCAGCTATTTCAGACTCCTTTTTGACAGGCAGTAGGATGCAAGTTGATGCTTTGGAGAGAGCTTTATTAGTAGGAGAGAAGCTCGCTATTCAGTCTAGCCTGGAAAAGGCTAGTCAGCTTTTAGAAAGGCTCAGCCCAGCTATCTATACAGACAGGCTGAAAGTCCTAAAAGAAGCGGCAGAGGGGCTGAACTGTGTGGCTAAGAGCAGTGGTGCCGGAGGTGGCGACTGCGGGATTGCTCTCAGCTTTGATGCTGTGTCTAGCAAGCAACTGATTCAAGCCTGGCGAGAAGCTGGCATTGAGCTATTATACAGAGAAAGGATGGGCCATGATGAGCCAGAATCGTAAGGACGACCATATCAAATACGCTTTAGAGCAGCGTCCGGGTTACAACAGTTTTGATGAAATGGAACTGGTTCACCGTTCTCTGCCCAAGTATGATTTGGCAGAGATTGACCTATCTACTCACTTTGCTGGTCGTGACTGGGAGTTTCCTTTTTACATCAATGCCATGACTGGCGGCAGCCAAAAAGGTGGTCAGATCAATGAAAAACTGGCTCAAGTAGCTGAAAGTTGTGGCCTTCTTTTTGTGACTGGCTCTTACAGTGCAGCCTTGAAAAATCCTTCTGATCTTTCCTATCGGGTGGCGACTGGTCGGCCTAATTTATTGCTGGCTACCAATATCGGCTTGGACAAGCCTTATCAAGCCGCCCAGCAGGCAGTAGCTGATTTGCATCCCCTCTTTTTGCAGGTCCATGTCAATCTCATGCAGGAATTGCTGATGCCAGAGGGCGAGCGAGAGTTTCGTTCTTGGCGCCAGCACTTGACTGATTATAGTCAGCGGCTGGATCTTCCTCTAATTCTTAAAGAAGTTGGCTTTGGCATGGATCGCTCTACTGTTGAAGAAGCGCGCTCCTTGGGGATTCAGACTTTTGATATTTCCGGCCGGGGCGGCACTAGCTTTGCCTATATTGAAAATCAGAGGGGTGGCAATCGTGACTACCTCAATGATTGGGGGCAATCTACTCTGCAGAGCCTGCTAGCTCTTCAGCCACTTTGCGATGAGGTCGAACTCTTGGCTAGTGGAGGTGTCCGCCATCCTTTGGATATGATCAAAGCTCTGGTCTTAGGAGCCAAGGCGGTCGGCCTCTCTCGCGCCATGCTGGACTTGGTGGAAAATCACTCAGTGGAAGAGGTTATTGATATTGTAGAAGGCTGGAAATCGGATCTGCGCCTCATCATGTGCGCCCTGTCCTGCCGAAACTTGCAAGAATTAAAGAGTGTACCCTATCTACTCTACGGTCGGCTGAAAAGAAGCTCAGGAACAGATTCAATAAATAGCATAAAGTCATACAAAAAAGGCCATCAATGGCCTTTTTACTTGTCCTGTTTTCGTAAGTCAGCTAGGATTTCCTGAGCAGCAGCTAAGTTGAAAGTCTTCTTGGTTGTTAAATAACTGGCTACAGCAGCAATTTCTTCGTCCTGGGCTCCAGCTTGTAATGCTAAAGATTTGGCTTGCAATTTCATATGTCCGGCTTGGATGCCAGTGCTGACTAGGGCTTTGAGGGCAGCGAAGTTTTGTGCCAATCCGACTGAAACGATGAGGGAAGCCAATTCCTTGGCCTGAGGCAGCCCCAGCAAGTCAAAGCTGGCTGTCACTGTGGGATTGAGGCCGATGGAGCCTCCCTTAGTTGCAATGGGCATGGGCAGGGTCATCTGACCATGAAGCTGGCGTTTGTATGGGTCTGCCGTCCAAGTAGAGAGGCCACGGTAGCTTCCTTCTCGGCTGGCATAGGCGTGAGCACCGGCTTCCACAGCCCTCCAGTCATTTCCAGTAGCCAGCACCAAAGCATCAATACCATTAAAGATACCTTTATTGTGGGTAGCTGCCCGGTAAGGGTCAACCTGGGCTAATTTGCTGGCCAGCTGCATTTTATCCGCAAGAAGCTCCGCCTCAGACTTATCCCGGCTGAGAAAGCGATAGTCGATGACACAGCGGGCTGTTACTAGGCTATCTGTTGCATAGTTTGACAGGATAGCCATCAGACTCTTACCGCCAGTCAGCTCTTCCAGAGAAAGGGTGAGGGCCTCTAGCATGGTGTTGAGCATATTGGCTCCCATGGCTTCCTGCGTATCCACAGATAGATAGAAAATAAGGAAGTCATCCTTTTGCTCCAGCCAGAATTCTCTAGCGCCACCACCACGGGCAACAATTGATGGATAGGCTTGGTTGGCCTGTTCCAGCAACTCTTTCTTTTTCATGAGAATATCTTTAATGGCTCGGTCTGCATTATCAACCTGATAGAGCGCGATTTGCCCAATCATCTGGCGTTTGTGAACCTCGGTCTCAAATCCGCCTGAACGTTTGATAATCTTAGCGGCAAAGCTGGCTGCTGCTACCACAGATGGCTCTTCTGTCACAAATGGAACTTGATAGCTTTTGCCATCCACCAGAAAGTCTGGCACCAGAGAGTAGGGCAGGGCTAGAGTGGCCAGCACATTTTCACTCATCTGGTTGGCTGTTTCCAGAGGCAAAGTCTGCTGACTGTCTAGCAGCTGCCAATGTTCATCTTGTAAAAGTCCCTTTTCTTTCAGCATCTGCAGCCGTTCAGCAGGATTTTTTTTAGAAAATCCAGTCCAGTTTACTTTCATGATGATTTCTCAACTTTGATGTACTTACGTTGATGCTCTGCAATTTCTGCCAGAGCAAAGCTTTGTTCCTCATAGCCAGAGAAGCTGGCATTGCCTTCCGCATCCAGCTCAGCTTCTTCAAAAAAGATGCGCTCGTAATTCGGGATGGAAAGAGCCTGACGCTGGTCTAATTCCTCTAGGCGTGTTTGAGATAGATGCTTTTCATAGCCCTCTACCAAATTTGCACTAAAGATTTCAGAGACAGCTCCGCTGCCATAGCCGAAAAGAGCAATCCGATCGCCAGTCTTGAGGTTGTCAGAGTTTTCTAAAAGAGACAGAAGACCTAGGAAGAGGGAGCCTGTATAGATATTTCCAACCTTTTGGCTGTAGAGAATAGAGGCTTCAAAGTTCTTTCTGAGCTGGTCTTGCTGCTCTTGGGGCAGGCTTTTATCCATGATTTTATTGAGGCCTTTAAGGGCCAGTTTTGGATAGGGTAGGTGGAAGCAGTAGGCCGCAAAATCTTTGAGAGCTAGCTTGTGGCGTTTTTGGTACTCCGTCCAAGTTGTTTTTAAGCTATCCAGATACTGCTGGGTTGAATAGAGCCCGTTGACATAAGGTGTTGTCGAGTAATTTGGGCGCCAAAAATCCATGACATCGCGTGTCTGGGCCACATTATCATCATTGAAAGCGAGGATACGAGGATTGCTGCTAATCAGCATAGAAATAGCTCCCGCTCCCTGCGTTGGCTCGCCAGGTGTGTTAATGCCATACTTAGCAATGTCGCTAGCTAACACCAAAACTTTGCTGTCTGGATGTTTTTCGATATGGAGCTTGGCATAGTCCAGTGCAGCAGTTGCTCCATAGCAGGCTTCCTTGATTTCAAAGCTGCGGGCAAAAGGCTGGATGCCCAAAAGGCCGTGGACAAAAACGGCTGCCGCCTTGCTCTGGTCGATCCCTGACTCAGTAGCCACGATGACCATATCAATCTTTTCTTTGTCCTCTGCTGTCAGGATGGGGTCTGCTGCCGCCGCTCCCAAGGTAACAATATCCTCAGTCAGAGGAGCAATGCTTAGTTCCTTGAGTAAGAGCCCCTTGCTAAGCTTGTCTGGGTCAGTCCCACGGGCTGCCGCTAAATCATTTAATTTTAAGACATAATTACTGGTCGCAAAACCGATTTTGTCGATTCCGATTGTCATTATAAGACCTCTTTAAATCCTTTTATTCTAGTATATTCCGAAAACTATTTTACCATACTTAGGAATAAAACTCTTACAAAAACATCTAATCTCAGCTAAATCAGGCTTAAGATGTATTTTCCAAAAGAAAAACAGCAGATGGCTCTACTGTTTGTTTACTGTGAGTTTGGTTTGGCGCTTTTTTAAGTAGTGATAGAGCTTGAGTACGACAGTGCCGCTGGCCATGCCAATCGAGATGACCAAGGCTAGAATGACTACCAGAGTGGCGTGAATCATGGCCTGGCTATAGTCACCAGTGACAAAGAAAGCAGTCGTCCGATAGGAAATGTAGCCTGGGACCAAAGGTGCTAGAATGGCCAAAATAAAAACAACAGCAGGCGTTTTGTAGATGATGCTGAGGATTTGGCTGATGCAGGAACCAAGGATAGCAGCCACAAAGGTTGCTATGATGACGTTGGTCGGTCCTTTGAGCAGGAGATAGAGCAGCCAAATAGCCATGCCCAGCACTCCGCCAGGAATCAGCATACTGCGCTGGACGTTTAGAACGATTAAAAAGGTAATGATGGCCAGGAGACTGGCAACTGCTTGCAGTAAGAAAGTCAAGATTGTCATAGGCTTATTTCATAATAAGGAGGGCGACAGAGGTACCTGCACCGAGAGCAAGAGTGATGAGGAGCGATTCAAAGAGCTTACTCATCCCAGAGTTGATATGGTTGGTCATGATGTCACGCACAGAGTTGGTCAGAGCAATACCGGGCACAAAAGGCATGACAGAGCCCGCAATAATCAAATCATCTGTGGAGTTAAAACCGGAATAGCGCGTCCAGATATGAGCCAGCAGTCCGAAGACAAAGGCACCGGCAAAAGCTGTCACAAAAGGAATGCGGATATACTTGTCCACATACAAAGAGAAGGCAAAGCCAAAGAAGGTAGCAATGGCAGCCCCCAAAGCATCGTAGAAATTTCCGCCAAACATGATGGAGAAGAAGGGAGCACTGAGTGTTGCGGCAGCAATCAGCTGCTTGTTGTTATAGGGCAGCTCCTTGACTTTGAGACGATTCAGCTCATCAAAAGCCTCCTGAAGACTGATTTCTCTTGTTACCAACTGACGGGAGACCTGATTGACATCGCAGACCTTCTCAATGTTGTAGTTAGTCTTGAGGTTGCGCTTCATCCGTGAGACATTTGTATTTTCAATCGAAAAGAAAATAGCTACTGGCATTGCTAAGGCATTGCAGTCGATGATCCCTTGCGAATGAGCGATACGAATCATGGTGTCTTCTATCCGATAAGTCTCGGATCCGCTCTGCAGCAGCAGTGTCCCAGCCAGCATGATGACATCTACCGCCAGATTGAAATCTTTGGCTTCTTCCCTGATACCTTTCTCTGTCATTTCCCCAGTCCTTTTCCTAGTATAGCAATAGAACCATTATACCATAAAGCCTCTGAAAAATATCATCAAGTTGGCAGTCACTCGAAGTCTGAAATACAAAAAAGAAGATTGGAAATTTCCAATCTTCTTTCAAATGGTTTGTAAGTCCTTAGTCGTTTATTAGCTCAAAGCATCGTCCATAGAGAGCACTTCGTGGAAGACACGTTGAGTCAATTCAGTCTTTTGCTCTGGAGTCAAGTACTTAGTATTTACACAGTAACCTGAGATACGAACGATAACATCTTCGCCAGACATAATCTTGTCGTAAACATCCTTCAAGTCCATAACATTCAAGTTAACGTGCTGACCACCGTTTTCGAAGTAGCCATCCAGGATAGTAACCAAGTTGTCTACTTGTTCGTCGTGAGTCTTACCAAGCGCACGAGGTGATACTTGAGTTGTCAGGGAAATACCGTCAGCTGCGTAACTGAAGTCCAAGCTAGCAAGAGAGTTAAGGTTTTGCAACCAGCCACCTTTTGCCTTGTTAGATGGGTTAGCACCTGGTGAGAAGAATTCCAATTTAGACAAGTTTACGCTACCATCTTCGTTGAGGTAAACTCCTTTGTGAACTGGTGAGTTACCAGTTTGTTTAGAGTAAGCAACGTTAGATGTGATAGTCAGAAGAGACACAGTAGCTTCTGCATTCTTATACAGTTTGTGGCTGCGCAGACGAGTTGTGTAAGCTTCAACCAACCATTCAGCCAATTCGTTTGAACGAGGATCGTCTTCACCCCAACGTGGGTATTCACCGATTGTTTCGTAATCGTAGATGTAGCCATTTTCGTCACGGATTGGTTTTACTGTAGCGTACTTGATAGCTGACAAGGTATCAACAGTGTTGGCAAAGCCACAGATACCGAATCCCATGTTAGCGCGTTGGTAAGTTGGTAAGAAGGCCATTTGAACAGCTTCGTAGTTGTACTTGTCAGTCATGTAGTGGATGATGTTCAAGGCATCTACGTAAGTGTCAGTCAACCAGTCAAGTGATTTTTCAAAGTTTGCTTTAACTGATTCGAATTCAAGAACTTCGTCACGGATAGGCTCGATGTCAAATACCTTGTAGTCTTTATGAACATCGTCGTAACCGCCGTTGAGACCTGTCAGAAGGGCTTTCAGCACGTTTACACGAGCACCAAAGTATTGGATATTGTGGCGTTGTTCTTCGTTTTCAGGGTCAAGCGGAGACACACAGCAAGAGATACAGCTCATTTCACCGTAGCCGTCTTTAGCCATAGTTGTTACACCTTCGTATTGGATAGAAGAGTGCTTGTGGCTCATGTGCATACAGTAGCGACGGAATGAGTATGGAAGTTTGTCAGTCCAGAGAACAGTCAAGTTTGGCTCTGGAGAGTTACCAATGTTGTCAAGTGTGTTAAGGAAACGGTAGTCCATCTTTGTAACACGGTGACGGCCGTCGTTACCCATACCTGCCATAGAAGTAGTGATGAAGGTTGGGTCACCAGAGTAAAGTTGGTCGTAAGCTTTCGTACGAGCAAACTTCACTGTACGAAGTTTCATAACGAAATCATCAACAAATTCTTGGATTTCTGATTCAGTGTAAGTACCGCGAGCCAAGTCACGTTCAGCATAGATGTCAAGAACGATAGGCACACGTCCGAGAGAAGTAGCAGCACCGTTGATGACACGGCAGACAGCCATGAAGGCGATGTTAGTCCATTGGATAGCTTCTTTAACGTCGAAGGCAGGGCGGCGAACGTCAACTCCGTAAAGGTCACCAAGTTTTACAACTTCACCAAGTGCTTGGTATTGCAGGTTGATTTCTTCGCGCAGACGGATTGTTTCTTCGTCAATATCAGTCAAACCATTCCAGTCGCGAACTTTTTCAGCCATGAGGTAGTCAGCTCCATAAAGAGCAAGACGTGCGTAAACCCCGATGATACGTCCACGTGAGTAAGCATCTGGAAGACCAGTCACAGTGTGGGCGTGACGAGCACGGCGGATGTTAGAAGTGTAAGCACGGAAGATACCATCATTTACTGTAGTAACATATTTAGTAAAGATTTCATGAACAGCAGGATCTGGTTCGTATCCATTTTCTTTCAAAGTAGTTTCAGCCATGCGGATACCACCTTTTGGCATGAAGTTCAATTTGAAGAGTTCGTCGTTTTGGATACCGTAAATCAGTTCGTTGTCCTTGTCAATGTAACCAGCGTCAATATCAGCGATAGATGCTGGACGAGTGTCCATTGGGAAACGAGTTTCTTCGTAGTGAGCTTTTGTTTCTTCTACGATTTTCTTGATGTGGAGTGAGCGCTCAGTAGGACCTGCCAAGAAGCTTTCATCTCCATCATAAGGTGTGTAGTTAGCTTGAACGAAGCGAGAAACACTTGCTTTCTCTTTCCAGTCTTCACCTTTGAAGCCTTCCCAAGCTTTGTCAAAAATATCTTGAGCTTCAACAACTGTTTTTACAACCATTTGATTTTCCTCTTTATTCTAGCAACATAAACTGTTACATTTATAAGTAAAGTATATCATACGGTAATCGGTTTCACAAACCATTTCGGCAGAAAGAAAGACTTTCTTTTATAATACAGAAAGTAAAAAGTCGCGGATGTGTACTATAGATTTGAAAAAAACATAACTCTTTTCAAATATTTTTGGAAAAAAATGGGTAAAAAAAGTTATAATAAAAAGTAATTAAAATGTCATACAAAAATTGCTGACGAAGAATCTTACGTTTAAAATACTTTTTACAAGAACGAAAAACTGTTTCAGATTTATTTGAGTAAAAGGGCTGACTTTGTGAAAGCTTGTAAGCTGAGATTGATGGCAGGAGAAAGGAGGAGGACATGCTGATTTTTCCACTGATTAACGATACATCTCGGAAGATTATCCACATTGATATGGATGCTTTTTTCGCTTCGGTGGAAGAGCGGGATAATCCTAAGTTAAAGGGGCATCCGGTCATCATCGGCAGCGATCCCCGCTTGACAGGCGGTCGTGGTGTCGTCTCCACCTGCAATTATGAGGCCAGAAAGTTCGGAGTTCATTCGGCTATGAGCTCCAAGGAAGCCTATGAGCGTTGCCCCCAGGGGATTTTTATCTCGGGGAATTACGAAAAATATCAAGCAGTCGGCTTGCAGATCCGAGAGATTTTCAAACGATATACGGATTTGATTGAGCCAATGAGCATTGACGAGGCTTATCTGGATGTAACGGAAAACAAGCTTGGGATTAAATCTGCAGTCAAAATAGCCAAGCTGATTCAGCACGATATCTGGAATGAGCTGCAACTGACAGCTTCGGCAGGTGTTTCTTATAATAAGTTTCTGGCCAAGATTGCCAGTGACTATGAGAAGCCTCATGGTCTGACTGTTATTCTGCCTGAGGAAGCAGAGGTCTTTCTGGCTCCTATGGATATTGCCAAATTTCATGGGGTTGGTAAGAAGAGCGTTGAAAAACTGCATGAAATGGGAGTTTATACTGGTGGAGATCTGCTCAAGATACCAGAAATGACCCTGATTGATAAGTTTGGTCGCTTTGGTTTTGATCTCTATCGTAAAGCGCGTGGCATCAGTAATAGTCCAGTCAAATCCAATCGTATTCGTAAGTCGATCGGGAAGGAGCGGACCTATGCCAAACTGCTCTATAGTGAGGAGGACATCAAGAAAGAGCTGACCCTGCTGGCACAGAAGGTAGAAAATAGCTTGACTAAGCATGATAAGAAAGGACGAACTATCGTTCTGAAAATCCGCTATGCAGATTTCTCCACCTTGACTAAAAGGAAAAGTTTGAATCTAGCCACTCAAGACAAGGAGCAAATCGAGCGAACGGCTCATGAGATTTACGATAGCTTGGAAGAACAACCACGAGGTATTCGTCTGCTAGGACTGACAGTGACGGGGTTTGAATAAAGATAAAGGCTTGGTTCATTACCGGGCTTTTTTAGATATAGTTTTTAGTATGAGAGAGTTGCTTGTGACGAGTTTCTAAGTTGTCTGATAATTTTCATTGACTAAAAATAATCTTTTTTGAAAAAATACTGGACAAAGTTTTCTGTGTCTGTTATACTGAGTTTATAAAATAAAAAACCGTCTGGTCGGTTTTTAAAAAGAAAGGAGCAGAAATGAAGAAATCTGTAGTAGAAAAAACAAGCGAGCACATCCTCAAGTTTAATCAGGAGCTGGATCGGCAGCGGGAAGGTCAGAAAGAGTTTTTGCAGCAGCAGGCAGAAAAACGTAAGGTGTGGCTAGAAAAGATAACACAGGGTGAGAATCTCATACGCTATTCTAAGTGGGGAGTCAAAGCTGGATATGCTGTCCTTGCTGGTGGCTTGCTGACTTCTGTCTTTAGCCCTTGGCGAGGACTGGGTATTATGGCAGTAGGGGGGCTGAGTCTTGCCTCCAATCCATTCTGATGTCTCTGGGCGATTGCAAACATCAAGAAAGGAGCAAGTAGCAGAGAAATGGCCTGTCTTAGCATCAGAGCTCAGGAAACAAATTCTCCTATGACAACTGAAAAGCAGCTATGGTCAGGGTAGCCTAGCATCGCCCGCTGCTGATATCAGGGACTAGTCAAAGTCGATTATTTAGCTCTATCTCTTTTTGCTATTTTGCTCTATTTCTGTAGGCAGGTACTACAAAGACTACGTTTTCTATTTGGCTGCAGGTCTTTCATGTTTTTATAACTAAAAACACAAACCGACGATGGTCGGAGTCTACAAAATGCGGACGTATCTCAAAACAGGCTAATCATCTGACAGCACTGAAAGTAAAGGATGCTTTTGTCCAGTTTTCGGATGACTTTTCACTATTCTACATTTGATAAGGAGTTATCGTATGAACACACAAACACATGTAGAGCCAGAGACAAGGCATATCCTGCCCTTTCTGGCCTGGACTTTTGGCATTACCTGGGGATCCTGGCTGATTCTGTATATTTTAACCGCCCTGAAGCTGACCAGCGGGGCTCAGCCTTTGGGCTTTGCTCTCAATTTCATCGGGGGCTTCGGACCGACCTTGGGAACTTTTATCAGCCTCAAAATTTCTCATCCCTAAGAAGATGCTGGACTTTATCTTCTCCCATGCCAAAGGCTGGTGGATTTACATGCTGGTCTTCTGTCTGGTTCGGGTTTTGACCCTTTTTATCGCTAATCCAGCCTTGCCGCCCTCTGAATGCCATTCTGATGTTTCCTCTGGGCTGGGCCTTTATCACCTTTGCTGGAGGCGGGAACGAAGAGCTGGGCTGGCGGGGCCTCCTGCAGCCGGCTCTGGAGAAAAAATTCTCCTTCCCTCTGGCAACTGTCATCACGGCTCTGGTCTGGGTGGCCTGGCATCTGCCCCTCTGGCTGATTCCGGGAACGAGTCAAAGTCAGATTTCTTTGCCCTTCTATCTCTCCTTTGGTATCTTGCTCTGTTTCTGTCAGGCGGTTCTCTACAAGCAGACGGCCTCTGTCTTTGCCTGCATGGTCTTTCACGGCTGCATTAACTTTGCTCAGGCGACGATTGTCGGCAGTGCTACAAATGGCGGAAGGTATCTCAGCTTCCAGGCTGCTAATCTGGTCATGACCGCCCTGCTGGTCGGCTGGTGGTATTGGAAGGGCAATCGGAAAGGGGCTGAGAAAGATGCAGGCTAAAAATCTTGGCAATCGCTCTTCTGCCAAAGAAAAAGGAGTAATCATATGAAAACACAAACACATGTTGGGCCAGAGACAAGGCATATCCTGCCCTTTCTGGCCTGGACTTTTGGCATCAGCTGGTCTGCCTGGCTGGCTTCGGCTTTCCTGAGGATTCCTATTATTTCCCAGGTCCTAACCATCGCTGGTGTTTTTGGCCCGGCCATTGGAGCCAAACTGGTCTTAGGAAAATCGTTCAAGGAGTTCTTGGCTTCTATCGGATCGGCCCGAAAAAGGACTTGGGTCCATCTCTTGATTTTGACAATTCTTTATACCCTTTCCATAGTCTTTTGGAGCCCGCTCCTGCCTGGTTTTAGCCTTCTCAGGATTGCTCTGATTTTTCTCATGACGACTCTTCTGACAGGCGGCAATGAAGAGATTGGCTGGCAGGTTTTCTGCAGCCGACTCTGGAAAGACTTCTGCCCTTTCCGATAGCGACTGTAACAACTGGGTTAATCTGGGCTGTCTGGCATCTGCCCCTCTTCTTTACCCCCGGCAGCAGTCAGGCAGGGACTTCTTTTCTAGTCTTTACTGCCGCCTGCCTGCTCGCCCGTTTCTGGCTGGCGGCTCTTTACAAGGTCAGTCAGTCCATCCTTTACTGTGTTCTTTTCCACGGGGCCATCAATACCATTGGTGAAGGCATTTTCCTGGGGAAGGGGACGGAAAATCCGCTCTTTTTCCTAGGCTATATCTTGATGGCGGCTTACAGTATCTATCTTTGGTATCAAAGGGATCAGCAAGACAAGGCTTAAAGATATTTTTATGGTTTTGTATTTCCCCGGCTTTTTTGGTAGAATAAAGCTATATTAGAAACAAAGGGGAACAGAATGGCGCAACGAAAAGACAAATCCCAGGCCATGAGAGAAAAAATTTTAAATACAGCAACCCAGCTCTTTATCCAAAAGGGGTCCGAAAAGACCAGTATGCAGGATATCGCCCAGACGGCAGGCATTTCCAAGGGGGCTATCTACCATCATTTCAAGTCAAAAGATGAGATTGTCGTGGCGGTGATGAGGAGCCGGCAGGAGTTGATGGAAGAAGAGATGAAGCAGTGGCTCAAGGCTACGGAAAATCTGACTGGCAGAGAGCAGCTGCAGACCATCCTCAAGTCTAATCTGGAAAGTCAGACAGCCCGGGCTACGGACGGCATTGTGGGTGAGTATGAGAAGGACGCGGGCTTTATTTTGACCATGATGCGGGACAATCTGCGGATAGGCGCCCCTGTGGTCAGTGACATTATCAAAAAAGGGATGGCAGATGGCTCCCTTCAGACCCAGTATCCGGAAGAGGCTGCAGAAGTTTTTCTGCTGCTGGTGAACTTCTGGATGCATGGGACCGCTTTTGAAAGTGAGCCCGAAAAACTGCCAGAACGTTTCCATTTTCTGCAGTTTATGATGACCTCGGTCGGTCTGGATATCTTTACTGACGAGCTCCTGCAGCTCTTTAGCCGGAAAAATAAGGCATAAAAAAAGGCGATAGGACAGAACTAAAAAATTTAATTCTGTTCCAGCCTTTTTATTTATGTGCTGAATATACTGTGGATATCTTCCTCGGTCAGGCCGATTAGGGGGTCGATTTTCAGGAAATTTTCTTCTGTCAAGACATAGTTTTCCACAGCTTTTTCCAACCTATCCACAGGAGTGTGGATAAGTTCCTGTGGGGCTTCTAGGTCAGCAAAACGCTCGACCAGATAGGTTTTACGGGCGGTGCCGGTGTTTTTGACGGCATAGTCAAAGGCTGCTTTTTCCCCAAGCAGGATCAGCTTGCTCTTGGCCCGGGTAATGGCTGTGTAGATGAGGTTGCGCTGGAGCATGCGGTGGCTGCTGCGGGTGATAGGCAGGATGACCACGGGAAACTCGCTGCCCTGAGACTTGTGGATGCTCATGGCGTAGGCCAGGCGGATCTTGTACCATTCGCTGCGCGGGTAGATGATTTCATTGCCGTCAAAGTTGATGGTCAGCTCGTCCTGCTTGGAGTCGGTGTATTTGCCAGGCAAGAGGTCGGTGATATAGCCCAGATCGCCGTTAAAGACATTGCTTTCGGCATCATTGACCAAGTGGATAACCCTATCTCCTTGGCGATACTGACAGTCGGGAGCTTCAAAGGTCAGTTCCTCTTTCTCGACAGGATTGATGAGATTTTGCATAAGATTGTTAATCTGGTCAATGCCGGCTGGCCCCCTATACATAGGTGCTAATACCTGAACATCGTGAGCTGGGATACCGCTGCGAATGGCTGCGCTAGCGATTTTCTCAATCATAGGCGGGATATGCTCATTTCTAGCTTCAAAATATGAGCGGTCCGCTTTTTTGTCTGTAAAATCTGCTGGTAGAATGCCCTTCTGAATCTGGCTAGCCAGTGTGACGATTGTAGACTCTTCGCTCTGCCGATAGATGGTTTCCAGCTTGGTCTGTGGAATAGTCGGTATCTGCAGCAAGTCCGCCAGTACCTGACCTGGACTGACAGAGGGCAGCTGGTCGGCATCTCCGACAATCAAGAGTTTGGTCTGAGAGGAGATATTGCTGAGGAGTTGATTAGCCAGCCAAGTATCCACCATGGAAAATTCATCTACAATGATAAAATCAGCATCCAGATAATCATCCAAATGACTGGTGTCATCATCTCCAGTCATCCCCAGATGGCGGTGGATAGTAGCGCTAGGAAGACCAGTCAATTCGTTCATGCGACGAGCAGCACGTCCAGTCGGGAGCTGCCAGCAGAATCGGCAGATCATTGACCTTTCGCAGATCCAAACCGCGAAGCTGGGCGTAGACTGCGATGATACAGTTGATAACGGTAGTTTTTCCAGTTCCCGGTCCGCCGGTTAGGATAAAGACCTTCTGATTGATAGCCTGACGGATGGCTTCTTTTTTTGGATACTGTCATAGGAGATGCCGGAGCTTTCCTCCACTTGCTGGATAGCCGCAGTAATGTTATCTGCGTCAAAAGCAGTCTTGCTCTCCTTTTTCCAGCTAGACGGACCAGATTGCTCTTTATTCCTTCTTCAGCAAAAGAAATAGGCTGTTTTCAAAGATCTTGGTCTCTACATTTTGGACCTTATCTTCCTCAATCAGATGAGCCAGCTCATCAGCGACTAGACTAGGGTCCAGCTCCACTTGACGTGAGCTTTCTAAGAGCTCGATGGTATGCTCTAGTAAATCACGAGCTTCGACATAGGTATCTCCCCGCTCCATGGACTGGGTCAGCAAGGTGTGGACAAGGCCAGCCCGAAAACGCTCAGGGGCATCACTTTGGATGCCCAGTTCTTCTGCCAGATGGTCAGCGATTTTAAAGCCGATCCCTGAATATCCTCTACCAGCTGATAGGGATATTTTTCGACAATATCCAGCGTTTCTTCCTTGTAGGTATCCTGGATTTGAAAAGCTAGCTTATTGGGAATGCCGTAGGCTGCCAGCTTGGCTAGTACCATCTCAGTTCCGTAGTTGAGTCTGAGCTTGGCGACAAAGGCCTCGCGGTTCTTAGCTGCTAAGCCGTTTATCTGGGTTAGTTTTTCCGGCTCTGCTAAAATCTTGTCAATGGTGTCTTCGGTATCTTCTCCGTAGAGTTGGACGATTTTTTGAGCAGTCTTGACCCCGATGCCCTTGAAATGGTCACTGGAGAAGTATTTTACTAGGCCTTTGCTGCTGGGTTTGGCTCGCTCATAGCGGGAAATTTTCAGCTGCTGGCCATATTTGGGGTGCTGGACAAGACTGCCCCAGAAGGTGTAATCTTCGCCTTCCATGACATCTGCCATAGAGCCGGTGACAATGATTTCAAAATCTTCAAAATCCTCGGCATCTGTATCCTCAATATCTAAGAGTAGGATACGGAAAAAGTTGCTGGGATTTTCAAAAATAATACGTTCAATCGTTCCTGAAAAGTAAAATTCCATAGTTTATAGGTTCTTCTTTTAAAACGAACCCAGCTGATGTTCAGCTGAGTTCGGTATGCTTAATAGGTCTTGAAAGGCAGCAGTGGCCAGAAGCGGAACTTAGCTTCGCCCTGGATTTGTTTTGCTTTGAAAGCACCAACCTGGCGGCTGTCCTTTGAAACAATACGGTCGTCACCCAGAAGCAGGTATTCATCATCCAGAAGCTTGATGGTGAAGACAGGACTGCCATCTTTGTCAACAGTGAAGGCTTGAGCTTGAGCTGCGAGTTTCCTGAAAAACTCACCATTGTCATCATAATCATCCCCAGTATAAGTGGATTGGAGCTTGTCTTCTTTGAATTTCTTGATGTAGTCCGTCAGGTAAGGTTCGTCTGTTTTTTTGCCGTTGATGTAAAGAGTATCGTTTTCATACTGAATAGTGTCACCCGGCATACCGATGACCCGCTTGACAATCTCCTTGGTCGTTCCGTTATCATCTGTCTCAGTGGCGACGACGATATCAAATCGGTCAATAGACTGATGTTTGAGGACAAGTAGGTATTCCCCATTGGCCAGGGTAGGGTCCATAGAGTGGCCGTCTACCTTGACAGGGGACCAGAGAAAGAGCCTTGACAGGATAATGACAGAGATAAAGAAGATAAAGAGTCCCCATTCTTTGAGAATGACAACAGCAGTATTTGATTTTTTCATAGGTTACCTTTCTAGAAGTTTTTGTGCTTTTTCAGTATTTTTAAAGTGGAGTTTAGCAGAATGCTGCAGACCGGCCATTCCATAGGATTGAAGAATCTGGCTGGCAACATGATCGCTCTTGCTTCCGGCTCCGCTAGGCAGGGTATAGCCTAACTCTTGACTGAGATTTTCTAGATTTTCCAGAAAGAGGTCACGAGCGATAATAGAGCTGACCGCAACAGCTAGAAACTTTCCTTCAGCCTTTTCAATCAGACTTACCGGATTTGGAAAATGATTTTTTTCCTGCTTTAGGTATTTATTATAGTTTTGCTGGCTGGTAAAGGCATCGATGACGATTTTTTCGGGATTTAGACCTTTTTGCAGGAGTAGGTAAATAGCTTGATTGTGCAGGGCTACTTTGACAGAGACGGCATTGTAGCCAGAAGCGATGACTTCATTATACTTCTCTGGCGATAGGAGCAGAGCTTGATGAGCAATCTTTTCTTTTAAGACAGGTGCCAGTTGGCGAATCTTGCTATCGTTCAAGGTTTTAGAATCACCAACACCCAGTTTTCTCAGAAAGTCATGCTGGTCTGGAGTGACGAAAGAAGCTACGACGGCTAGACCTCCAAAGTAGGAGCCGTTTCCGACCTCATCCGTCCCAATGAGGGCAAAAATTCTGAGAAGCAGGACTATAACTGGATTTGCCTGCTTGATGGCCAAAAAAAGCCAGCGTAGTGAGCAGCTTTTGCCCCTTGAAAGAGAACTTTTCCGGAGCTAAAGACACTGACCGTCGCCTGATCCAGCCGGAAGAAATATTGAATATGTGGGTTCTTGCTGGGAGCCAGCTGGCTCTGATATTTCTCAACAAAAAGCCTGAATTTCTTGCTGTTTGGGACTGAGGGTGATACTTTCCATACCCCTATTGTACCATAAAAAAAGGAAAAAGTCGAAAGTCATAAGATTGAAAAAAATCTTACAAAAAAATTTTTGTAGGAAAGCACCACTGCTTGCAATGTCAAAAAGATGAAAAAGAGTCCTGTCTAGTTCCAAGTGTTTTTATAACTGACAAAGGGCTTCTTTTTTTGATATAATACAATGAGGGTGATTTTTATGGCAAATTTGAATCGATATAAATTTACATTTGGAAACAAGACCTTAACTCTAACAACAGAACACGATAATCTCTTTATGGAAGAAGTAGAACGGGTAGCAAAGGAAAAAAATACAAGGCTATCAAAGAGCAGATGCCTGCAGCAGATGATGAAGTTCTGGCGATTTTGCTGGCTGTCAATAGCCTATCTACTCAGCTCAGCCGCGAGATTGAGTTTGATGACAAGGAAAAAGAACTAGAAGATTTTCGTCACAAAATGCTCAGTGATTTGAGAGAAAAGTCGGGTAAATAGAGGAGAAATAATGTTTTCTATTATTATTTTACTAATATTGGCCTGGAGCTTTTATATCGGCTACTCGCGTGGCATTGTTCTGCAGGGCTATTATGCTGCTGCAACCATGGTTTCTATGCTGGTGGCTGGAGCTTTTTATAAGAGTTTGGCTAAGTTTATCAGCCTTTGGGTACCTTATGCCAGCGCAACTCAGGGCTCTTCGACCTATTTTTTCCCTAGCTCCCAGCTCTTTCAGTTGGATCAGGTTTTTTATGCTGGTTTGGCCTATCTCATTATTTTTACGGCTGTTTACATCCTTGGGCGCTTTTTTGGGATTTTTGCGAATCTGATTCCCTACCCCAATAAGCTGGATACCAAATGGTACAATGTGACCAGCGGAGCCATTTCTGTTTGCATCTCTATTTTTGTTTTGGGAATGTGCCTGACTATTTTAGCGACGGTGCCGATGGAGATGGTTCAGGAGCGGCTCAACAGCAGCTTTATGATTCGCTTTATTGTCAAGTATACCCCTATCACATCCAATATCCTCAAAGATCTCTGGGTGAATCAAGTTATCGGATAAAAGACGACTCAGTTGGCCTGCTAGCTGGGTTCTTTTTTACTAGAAAAGAAAATTATGAACACAAAAATTTTAGAAACCTTAGAATTTAAAAAGATTAAAGAACTTTTTGCTCCCTATCTTTTGACCGAGCAGGGGCAGCTGGAGCTGGGCCTGCTTTTGCCGACTAGCAAGAAGGAGACGGTGGCCTCGGCTTTTCTGGAAATGACAGATATGCAGCAGATTTTTGTGCAGCATCCGCACTTTAGTCTGGTTGCGACCCAGGATATCACTGCCTTGACCAAGCGCTTGGAGCTGGAAAGCGACTTGAATATTGAGGAGTTTTTGGCTCTCAAGCGCGTCTTAGCTGTGACTCAGGAGCTCAAGTCCTTTTATGATGACTTGGAAAATGTGCACTTGGAAAAGCTGGACCGTCTGTTTGAGAATCTAATTGTTTTCCCTAAGCTGCAAGGAAGTCTGCAGGCTGTGAATGATGGCGGCTTTATTGAAAGCTTTGCCAGCGAAAGTTTGAGCCGCATCCGCCGAAAAATTCAAGAAAATGAAAATCAGGTGCGGGAAATTCTGCAAGAGATTCTCAAAAACAAGGGAGAGATGCTGGCGGATCAGGTAGTGGCCAGCCGGAATGGCCGCAATGTGCTGCCCTGTGAAAAATACCTACCGCAACCGCATTTCTGGTGTGGTTCACGATATTTCAGCCAGCGGCAATACCGTCTATATCGAGCCTAGAGCAGTTGTCAATCTCAACGAAGAAATTGCCAGCAGTCGGGCGGACGAGCGTTATGAAATTCAGCGGATTTTGCAAGAATTATCGGACCTCTTCCGTCCTCATGCAGCTGAAATTGCTAACAATGCTTGGATTATCGGACATCTGGATCTGGTGCGTGCCAAGGTCCGCTTCATGCAGGAGACGGGAGCGGTGGTGCCAGACCTGTCGGAAGAGCAGGATATCCAACTACTCAGTGTCCGCCATCCTTTGATTGAAAATGCGGTGGCTAATGATTTGCATTTCGGGCCTGATTTGACAGAGATTGTCATTACAGGGCCTAATACGGGTGGTAAGACCATCATGCTGAAGACCTTGGGCTTGGCTCAGATCATGGCTCAGTCAGGCCTGCCGATTTTGGCGGACAAGGGGAGTCGCGTTGGGATTTTCAGTCAGATTTTTGCAGACATTGGGGATGAGCAGTCCATTGAGCAGAGCCTGTCGACTTTCTCTAGCCATATGACCAATATTGTCTCTATTTTAGAGCAGGTTGATAGTGAGAGTCTGGTTCTGCTGGATGAGCTGGGAGCTGGAACTGACCCGCAGGAGGGAGCAGCTCTAGCCATTGCCATCTTGGAAGACTTGCGGCTAAGACAGATTAAAACCATGGCGACGACCCACTATCCTGAGCTCAAAGCCTATGGGATTGAGACGGACTGGGTGGAAAATGCCAGCATGGAATTTGATACAGATAGTTTAAGGCCGACCTATCGCTTTATGCAGGGAGTGCCTGGCCGCTCCAATGCCTTTGAAATCGCTCGGCGTTTGGGTTTGTCGGAAGTTATCGTTGGCCATGCCCAAGAGCAGACTGACACAGACAGCGATGTCAATCGGATCATTGAGCGCTTAGAAGAGCAGACGCTGGAAAGCCGCAAGCGCTTGGATAATATCCGCGAGGTGGAGCAGGAAAATCTCAAATTTAACCGAGCTCTCAAAAAACTTTACAATGAGTTTAACCGAGAAAAGGAAACCGAACTCAATAAGGCACGCTTGGAAGCTCAGGAAATCGTTGATTTGGCTTTGTCAGAGAGTGAGAGCATTCTCAAAAATCTCCATGACAAGTCTAGTCTCAAACCGCATGAGATTATTGAAGCCAAAGCGCAGCTTAAAAAGTTGGCACCAGAAACGGTTGATTTATCAAAGAATAAGGTGCTCAAGCAGGCCAAGAAAAATCGGGCGCCCAAGGTGGGAGATGATATCCTAGTCACCAGCTATGGTCAGCGGGGAACCTTGGTCAAGCAGCTCAAGGACGGCCGTTGGGAAGCCCAGGTCGGTCTTATCAAGATGACTCTAGAAGAGCAGGAATTCAACTTACTCAAAGCTGAAAAGGAGCAGCAACCTAAGCGCAAGCAGGTCAATGTGGTCAAGCGGGCCAATACTGCTGGACCGAAAGCCAGACTGGATCTGCGGGGTAAACGCTACGAAGAGGCCATGGAAGAGCTTGATGCCTTTATCGATCAGGCCCTCCTCAATAACATGGCTCAGGTGGACATTATCCACGGTATTGGGACCGGGGTCATCCGTGAAGGGGTGACAAAATACCTCCGCCGCAACAAGCACGTTAAGTCTTTCGGCTATGCTCCGCAAAATGCCGGCGGCAGCGGTGCGACGATTGTAATCTTTAAGTAAGAAGTATAAAGAAAAATGGCTGGTTAAGCCATTTTTTGTGCTATAATGTAGGCGTATAATAGATTGGAGAGATAAGCCATGAAATTTAATTATTTATCAGATTCTTGCACGACTATTTTGGTGGGAAAGAAAGCTAGCTATGATGGCTCAACCATTGTGGCTCGTACGGAGGATTCACAAAACGGGGTCTTTACACCCAAGAAATTTGTTGTAGTGGAGCCGAAGACCAGCCCCGCCATTATCAGTCTGTCTTGACATCCTTTGAGATGGATTTGCCGGACAATCCGGTCCGCTATACGGCAGTGCCAGATGCGGTTCCCAAGGATGGAATTTGGGGAGCAGCTGGAATTAACAGCTACAATGTTGCTGTCAGCGCAACGGAGACGATTACGACCAATAGCCGCGTGCTAGGAGCTGATCCTTTGGTTGAGTCAGGTATCAGCGAGGAAGATATCCTTACGCTGGTTCTTCCCTATATCAAGACGGCTCGTGAAGGGGTTCTACGCTTAGGGAAAATCCTAGAGGAGTACGGCACTTATGAGTCCAATGGGATTGCTATTTCGGATGTCAACGAAATCTGGTGGCTGGAGACCATTGGCGGCCACCATTGGATGGCGCGGCGCGTGCCGGATGATGCCTATGTGACCAATCCCAATCAGCTGGGTAGCGATTATTTTGAATTTGACAATCCAGAGCACTTCCTCTGTCATCCAAATCTCAAAAACTTTATCGAGGAAAACCATCTCAATCTGAATTACTCAGATGAGGGCTTCAATCCCCGCTATGCTTTTGGCAGCCAGAAGGATAAGGATCGCCATTACAATACGCCGCGAGCTTGGGATATCCAGCGTTTTCTCAATCCAGAAATGGAGCAAGATCCAAGGAGTTTCTTTATTCCATGGTGCCGCAAGCCTTACCGCAAGATCACGATCGAAGATGTCAAGTATGTCCTGAGCAGTCACTATCAGGATTCGCCTTATGATCCTTACGGAGTAGAGGGCGACCACTACAGTAGACGGGCCTTTAGGACTATTGGAATCAATCGGACCAGTCAGACAGCCATCTTGCAGCTACGCCCTAATCAACCGCAGGAAACGACAGGGATCCAGTGGCTGTCCTACGGATCCATGCCTTACAATACAGCCGTTCCTTTCTTTACTCAAGTCTCAACAACGCCAGACTACTTTGCCAATACGACGGACAAGGTTTCAACGGATTCTTTCTACTGGGCCAATCGACTCATTGCTGGGTTGGCTGATGCTCATTTTAGCAGTCATGTCGGAGACTTGGATGATTATCAGGAAAAGACCATGGCCTGGGGTCATGAAATGATTGGTCGGGTAGACCGAGCTCTGGCCAAGGGCGAGGATGTGGATTTTGAAGCTGAACATCAAGCCATGAGCGACAAGGTGCAAGAAGCGACAGACCAGCTCTTGGAGAAAGTCCTTTTGGATGCCAGCAATCTCATGACCAACCATTTCTCACTGAGTGACTGATAGGCAATGGTTGTTAAACTATGATGTTGTTTTAGAGGGAAAGGTTTATTATGGAAGAACTATTTAAACAATTGCTAACTCCTGCTATTATTACGGCTGTTACAGCCCTAATTTCAGGAATATATGCATACTTTCAAAAAGAAAAAGAAGAATATAGAAAATATGTTCATGAAAATAAGCAAGAGGATTTTAAAAACTAACAGTCTATGCTGAAGAAATTGCAGAACTTAGTCCAGAAAGTTCTGAGAAGATCAAGAAACTCTTATTTAAAAATTTCTCAAAGGATAAACCCTTATGGCCGAAGGATTAAAAACATTTGATTATATCAATGGGTAAGAGATGATGGTTATATTTGGTTTAAAATAGATGATATTGGTAAGAAAATAAAGGAAGGGAGCGTTGAGTCTGAGGATTTAGAAGAATTAGCACATCGTATACAAGTGTCGAAGAGATTATTAGATGTGAAAAATAGAGAAAGATGTCTCGTCGATTAGTAGTTCGCAACTTTGGTTCTATTTTTACAGTACTCTATGTTGCTGCTTCAATTTTTATTAGGCTATTTTCTATTTCAACAATGGTCTAATACAAGTGATGAAAAATCTGATAACGTCCATCCTTATTCTATCATACTGCTTACTTATTTCTATTTTCATTCTCCTAATTCTTCCAGAACGAATAGTTGGTAGTGGAGATAATGATAAAAATGATTATGTTGGAATATCTATTAATTCCTGCTGTTGATGCTTGGAGTATTGTAACTCTTTCTAGTGATAGAATTAATTTTGTAAAAAGTATTTCTTTTGAGCGTAGTATTATTTTTATTATTTTCGTTTATAATTTTGCTGATTGTGATTTTGAAGTCTACAATCTTTGGAAAAAAGTGAAGTTGGAAAAGTTTCCACAATATATAAATTTGAATATGCTTCTTTACAGTCTACCAAAGAAAAAGGAATGTGGAAAAGTTTTATAGAAATAATCAAATTTTTGTAAAAAGGGAAAATAGGGTGGAATAAGATATAAAAAGGAATTTCAATCTATTGTAGCAGCCGTAGCAAATATTTTTCTTTCTCTTGCTTTTGGTGTAAAATGTTATCAAAAGTAAGCTATTCAAAGGAGAAGATTTATGGTAGCAGCAGTTACAGATGCAACATTCGCAGAAGAAACAAAAGATGGACTGGTTCTGATTGACTTTTGGGCAACTTGGTGCGGTCCATGCCGTATGCAGGCACCTATCTTGGAGCAGTTGGCAGGAGAAGTTCATGAGGACGAACTGAAAATCCTTAAAATGGATGTGGATGAAAATCCAAATACTGCCCGTGAATTTGGCATTATGTCCATTCCGACCCTTCTGTTCAAGAAAGACGGTCAAGTCGTTAAGCAAGTCGCAGGTGTTCACACCAAAGACCAGCTCAAGGCTATTATCGCGGAATTAAGCTAAGTAAGAAGCCTCTGGGCTTCTTTTTTGTATCAAAAAACGTTTACATGCTCAAAAATTTTCATAAAATATTGACAAAAGGCGAATGTTCTTTTAGAATAATAGAAAATTAATAATCAACACCGAACGAAGTTTTTCAGAAAGAGGCGGGCGCTTCTGACTGTGAAATGGACGGAACTCTGGAGAGACCATGAATGGCACCGAAGGGGCAAGGCGGTTTAGAACCGCTCAAACTCTCAGGTAAAAGGACAGAGCGAAGAGGCAGGGATTTCCCTACTCCAGCACATCCAGAGTACATGTTTTGCATGTGCTCTTTCTTTTTCTCGGTGTGAAAAGGAGCTTATATCATGTTGGAAATATTGAATCAATTGGATTCTTTTGTTTGGGGTCCACCCCTGCTCATTTTGCTGGTTGGTACCGGTATCTATCTTAGTCTGCGTCTGGGCTTGCTGCAGATTTTTCGTCTTCCGCGTGCCTTTCGGCTAATCTTTGTATCAGACGAGGAACATCAGGGTGATGTCTCTAGCTTTGCGGCTCTCTGTACGGCTCTGGCTGCGACTGTGGGAACGGGAAATATCATCGGAGTGGCAACTGCCATTAAAACCGGTGGACCGGGGGCACTCTTCTGGATGTGGGTGGCTGCTTTCTTTGGGATGGCGACGAAGTATGCCGAGGGCCTCTTGGCTATCAAGTACCGCCGCAAGGATGCTCATGGTGCTATGGCGGGCGGTCCCATGCACTATATCTTACTAGGGATGGGCGATAAGTGGCGCCCGCTGGCTATCTTTTTCGCGATAGCTGGTATCTTGGTGGCTCTCTTGGGGATTGGGACCTTTACACAGGTCAATTCCATCACAGAGGCCATGCAGAATACCATTCAGCTGCCTCCAGCTGTGACAGCTTCTATCTTGGCTATTTTGGTGGCTCTGGTTATTTTCAGTGGCATCCAGTCTATTGCTCGAGTATCGACCAAGGTTGTGCCCTTTATGGCGGCTATTTATATCTTGGGGACTGTGACTGTCTTAGCGGTCAATCTAGATCGTCTGCTGCCCACTCTCCAGCTAGTCTTTAGCTCAGCTTTTAGTCAGACAGCTGCTGTCGGTGGCTTTGCCGGTGCCACCATTCAGATGGCCATTCAAAATGGGGTAGCGCGTGGAGTTTTCTCCAATGAATCTGGTTTAGGATCGGCACCCATTGCAGCGGCAGCAGCTCGGACCAAGGAACCGGTAGAACAAGGCTTGATTTCCATGACCGGAACCTTCATCGACACCCTGATTATTTGTAGTCTGACAGGCTTGACGATTTTAATCACAGGAGTCTGGGATGGCAATCTCAATGGTGTGTCCCTGACTCAGGCAGCCTTTGCGAGTGTTTTTGCTAATTTTGGTCCGGTTCTACTTTCGGTCTTTCTGGTTCTCTTTGCCTTTACTACGATCCTGGGTTGGAACTACTATGGTGAGCGCTGTTTTGAATTTCTCTTTGGGGTGCGTTATATCCGTGTCTATCGTCTGCTCTTTGTCCTGATGATTGTCCTCGGTGGTTTTGTAGGATTGGAAGCTGTCTGGATTATTGCAGATATTGTCAATGCACTCATGGCCTTGCCAAACTTGATTGCCTTATTAGTCTTGTCTCCAATTGTCATTAGTGAAACAAAGAAATATTTTGACAAGCATCGAAAGAACTAATCTTTCGCACATAAAAAAAGCCTCTAGCTTTCCGTAATGATGGAAGTCTAGAGGTTTTTTTGTCGAAATTAATAGCGTTTTTCTCTTTTTGGCCAGCTGCTCATCTCGGCCACAGCTGTAAAGAGAACGTCAGTAGAAGAGTTGAGGGCTGTCTCGCAGGAGTCCTGAATGACACCGATAACGAAGCCGACGCTGACTACCTGCATGGCCAAATCATTGGAAATCCCAAAGAGGTTGCAGGCGACTGGAATGAGCAGAAGAGAACCGCCAGCTACGCCGGAAGCCCCGCAGGCAGAAATTGCCGCTACAATACTGAGAACTAGAGCCGTTCCAAAGTCAACCCTGATGCCCAGCGTGTTGACAGCAGCCAAGGTCAGGGTATTGATAGTGATGGCAGCCCCTGCCATATTGATAGTAGCCCCCAGAGGAATAGAGACCGAGTAAGTCTCTGGATTGAGCCCCAGATCCCGACAGAGTTTCATATTGACGGGGATGTTTGCCGCTGAGCTGCGCGTGAAAAAGGCAGTCACACCACTGACTCGCAAACAGCGCCAGACCAAGGGATAGGGATTTTTCCGCAGCATGATAAAGGTAATCAAAGGATTGATAATCAGAACAACAATCAGCATGCTGGCTATTAAGGCCAGCAGCAGGATACCATAGCTTTTTAGAGCCTGGAAACCTTTGCCGGAAATGGTCGTGTAGACCAGGCCAAGAATCCCAAGAGGGGCTAGGTTGATAATCCACTCGACAATCTTAGAAGTGATATCTGCCAAGGTTTGCAGCAGTTCCTTGCTATGGTGGCTAGCTTCTCGCATGGCAATTCCAAAGATGACAGCCCAGGACAGGATACCAATGTAGTTAGCGGTGATGATGGCGTTGACGGGATTGTCCACCAGCTGAAGCAGAAGATTGCTGAGGACTTGTCCGATTCCATCTGGCGGAGAAACCTTTTGGGAGGATGAAGCCAACTCTATACTAATGGGAAAGAAGAAGTTGACTAGGACTGCGACCAAGGCCGCCGCAAAGGTTCCCAGAAGGTAGAGCAAGATGACCGTCTTCATATTGCTTTTCTGGCCTTTTTGCTGCTGGGACAGGGCGTTTGCCACCAGAGCGAAGACGAGGAGTGGCGCGATAGCCCTGAGACCGCCAACGAAGATTTGGCCCAGAAGTCCAATGGCCTGTGCTTTGGGGAAGATGATAGCCAGCAGGACAGCAATGCCAATACCGATGGGAATTCGCTTGATTAGATTGGTTTTATTCCAAATGGTGATGAAGCGATGGAGCATGTAAGTTGCTTTCTTGTCTTAGATACTTATTTTATTATACGATAGAAAGGGAGTGAAAGCAATGCTAGGTCGGACTAACTATTCTATGTCCGCGCTGATTAGTCTTTGTGGTATAATGGTAGTAATCTTTTTGGAGGTAGCCTATGTCTAAGACCGGAAATGTCTTTTCCCGTTATATCCAGCAGTTTGACTGGAGCAAGATTGCAGATGACCTTTTTTCCAAGCTGGTCTCTTTACTTCTGCTTTTTATCTTATTTTACATCGTTAAGAAAATCCTGCATTTGACAGTGACCAAGATCATTGCTCCCTCTCTCAAGCTATCCAAGCAGGATGTAGCCAGACAGAAAACCATTACTCGGCTGATTGAGAATCTGCTTAATTATGTCTTGTATTTCCTCTTGATTTACTGGGTTTTATCCATCTTGGGACTGCCGGTTTCCAGTCTTTTGGCTGGTGCGGGGATTGCCGGTGTGGCGATCGTATGGGAGCTCAGGGCTTCCTGTCGGATCTAGTCAATGGCTTCTTTATTCTTCTCGAGCGACAGTTAGATGTCGGTGACAATGTCCGCCTGACTAACGGTCCTATCAACATCGCTGGAACAGTAATCAGTGTCGGGATTCGGACGACGCAGGTACGGGACGCAGATGGAACGCTTCATTTTGTGCCAAACCGCAATATCATGGTCGTCAGCAATCTTTCCCGTGGAGACATGCGGGTCTTGATTGATATTCCGCTCTATGCCCAGACGGATTTAGACGAGATTTACCGCATTATTTCCAAGGTTAATGAAGAAGCAGTGCCAGAACATCCAGAGATTCTCAAGGAACCGAATATCTTGGGGCCGCAGATGGCTTCAAATGGCCAGTTCAACTTCCGTATCAGTATGATAGTGCAGGGAGGCATGCAGGTTTCCATTTACCATATCTTCTACCGTCTTTACCATGAGGCGCTTTTGCGAGAGGGGATTGAGCTTCCGACGCTCGGACCGCTTTCAAAAGGCAAGTAATTATTGATTAGAAAGGTCCATATGAATCAGCGAATTCAGCAGGAGATTGTCAGCGAGGACAATCTTGTTTACCGTTTAAAACGTCCTCTCCACAAGCAGGGTCTCTTTTGGGCAGCTCTGGTGTCGGGTATTATCATCTTTCTTCTGGCCTTGCTCAGCATTCTCCTCGTCATCACCACGATTGGCCTTATGGAGGAAAATGACCATCTCAAGTCCCTCACAGGCTACCATAACTCGCCTTTAGAGACCTATTCCAGCCATGCTTTTGAGAAAACAGTTGAATTTTCCAGCGGACTCAAGGTGACAGTTCATTCGGCAGTGGAAGATAGCAAGAGAGTTATGAGCGATGAGTCAACAGGAGTAGCTGTCGTTGCGACTATCACGGTTGAAAACACTTCTAAAAAGCCCATTCTGGTCAGTCCTTATGACTTTGGACTCTATGACAAGAAGGAGAATGTCTATATTTTGGACGGCTCAACCTTTGACAATACACAAATCGGCACCAATCTGGCGCCAGACAAGTCTATCCGCTTTGACTTGGTATTTGACGGGGAAGGCGGTGATGAGGATGCCTATACCGTGACCTACGATAATGCTAAGTGGCAAAAGGAGAAAAGCAAGCCAAAGCAAGAGAAAAAGAAGGAGCAGTAGGGAAAATTATCCTATTACTCTAATACCTTTGCTACTTTCCGCACCCAGATTTGAAATTGGAGGCAGCAAATGTTATAGATGAAAGAGGATTTGGGACAAAAGTTTCAAATCTTTTTCTTGACTATGACCTTAGGGGAGGGTGTATACTGGTGAAAATTAGAAAAGGAGATTACCATGCAAGTCAATATCATTCGTTCTGATAAAGTTTATCAAGAGATGCTCGAGCTGCCTTTAGAAAAGAGAGAAGGTTGTTTTCGGGCTAAGATTTTAGCACCTTTTGCAACAAAATATCAAACACAGCACATTCCTCTGAAAGCGAAGTATCCCGGAGGATTTGATGCTCTGTTCCTGCTTGGTTTTATGAATCAGATCCCTGCAACTCTATCAGAAAGGATAGACCGGCTATCGACGCTCTGAGCTCTGATCAACTCTGGCAAAATTGTCAAGATACCATCAAGAGGAGTATCGGTCTTTTTGAGCAGGCTGGCTATGATTTAGAGGTTGAGGATTACCATTTTACTATATTATTGGGCAATCCAGAAAAAGCCATGCTACAGCTCAATAAGGGTTACAGCGGAGATGGAGGAATTCCAGGCTACCTCATGCTTAGTCTGTTACCAAATGACTATACTTTGCCACGTGTGCAGGCGGCATTAGCCCACGAGTGCAATCACAATGTCCGCTTCCAATTTATCAAATGGAACCAGCAGACGACACTAGCAGACTGGGTAGTCAGTGAAGGATTGGCAGAGTCTTTTGCTGCTGAACTCTATGGCAAAGATCTCATCGGACCTTGGGTCACTTCAACTAGTTCCGAGCAGTTAGAAGAGATTAAGCCCATCATCTCCAGTCAGCTTCAGCTAACAGGGGATGGCGGAAATGGCTCCTTATCTCTACGGTGATGAAATTGCAGAAATACAAGGTCAAATACCAGTTGGAATGCCTTATGCTGCAGGCTATGCTTATGGCTATCATCTGATACAAGCTTATCTGAAAAAGACTGGCAAGAGCATTATTGAGGCCACAGTAACACCGACTGAAGAGATTTTAGAAGCGACTAAAGACTTTTGGAAATGACACTTTTTGCTTGAAAATCTGCCAAAACTTGATATAATGTAGGTGATTTCTGGAGGTATCAGTATGCATTATAAAAGAGTTGAATTGAAAGTCACAAATCAAGGTATCCATGAGCGCAAAGTTTTTCAAGGTGTTAAAGATTTTTCAGCCGCAGCAAGCTGTCCAAAGATCAGAAAAGCATTCTGACGCAGAAGCTTTACCTGACTCCGAAGCAAAACATTGTTTACTATCAACGGACAGATGTCAACTATGACCAGAACTGGCATCATAATAAGGACTATTATGAACTAGCTTATGGCCAGTTGGACAGAGAGACTGTTTTTAAGGTTTGCCAAGATTTTGACGAACTAAGTCCTTTTCTGGAGAATGAGCTGCTTGAGAAGCTAAAAGAAAAGCAGTCAGCAGGCAAATTTTTTTTGAAAAAAATTAGATATAAAAATCCGACTGCTTATGATAAGCAGTCGGATTTCTTTTAAGTTATAGTTTAATAATCTTTCATGAGGAAATATAGAGCTATTGAACCGGCAGTTTTTTTTACTTACCAAGATACTGAAATTGGATCCATTTTTATCATGAACAGCTAACTTAGTTAGAAGTTGTGGGAATACTATAGTTGACATCTTTGAAGAATAAGCGTACAATCAAGAAAAATGATTGAGTACTCACTCAATTTATGGATAAGTAAAGGAGTTCATAAAATGGTTGTTCAAGCAATACAATATAGTCATTTCGGTGATGAAGAAGTACTAGATTTGGTGAACATTAAATCTGATGTTTTGGAAGTGAATCAAGTTAGGGTTGAAGTTTATGCAGTTGGTTTAAATCCTATTGATTATAAGACTTTTGAGGGTGCAAAGCCACTTCGTTTTCTATCTTTTATGACGAAACTAAGGAAGCCAAGTCGTTGGTTTGAGTCAAAATCATCTCTTTTTCCAAGAGGTGTTGGTCGGGATTTTGCTGGAGTTATCACAGAAATCGGTGAAGGAGTAAGTCGGTTTGCAGTAGGGGACAAGGTTTTTGGAACAATGATCAGTGACCCTGGATTGGGAACCAAGAGGGGAGCTTTGGCAACAGAAGTTTGTGTCAATGAATCGGAAATTGTATTGAAACCAGATATGATTGATATGAATCATGCTGCTACTATGGGGGTAGCCTCTTTAACAGTGGGAGGTGCTTTTAGAAAGATTGAGCTAAACTCTAAAGATGTTGTAGTTATTTCAGCAGCATCAGGTGGTATTGGAAGTATCGCAGTACAGTATGCGGTTGCTAAAGGTGCGACAGTTATTGGAATTGCAAGTAAGAAAAATTCAGAATATCTGAAGTCTTTAGGTGCTATACCAGTAGCTTACGAAGAGAACATCCAGGATGCTCTTCTATCAGCAAGTCCAAAGCCGATTACAAAATTCTTGGATTGCTATGGAAGTGATTATGTTAAATTGGCTTTCAGTTTGGGATTGAAGGGCACGGCTATTGGAACGCTAGTACCTTCACCATATGTTATGGTAAAAGGTGCCCAGTTCACGGGTCCGAGACATTCCACTTATGATGATTTGAATATTCTAGCGGAAATGATCTCAGATGGGAAGGTTCGGCTGAATATTGATCAGGTTTATGATTTTTCTCTAAAGTCTGTTAGAGAGGCATATCGTAGTCTGAAGTCGGGACACACTCGAGGTAAGAAAGTTGTAAAAGTAAGAGAGTAGCAGAGAGGTACCAGCAATGGAAAGTTTAGAACAAAAGTATGCTCAGACGTTAGAAAATAGCAACTTGAGTTTAAAACAACGTCAAGTATTATTATCAAGTCTAAAGCTATTTTCAGAAATTGGCTTTGAAAACACAACAGCAAGCCTTATTGCCAAGGAGGCTGGGGTTTCAGAGGGGACAGTTTTTAGTTACTTTAAAACCAAGGAAGGAATATTAGAAGCTATTCTGTCAACTTTTCTCGAACAAGTTATTCCAGATGTGATTGCTGATTTTTCTGAGAAGAAATTTACAGCAAACCAAGAGAGTTTTCCAGTGTTTTTGAGAAGCATTGTTCGAGATAGACTAGTTTTCATTCAGGAGAATCAAATGCAAGTTAAAATTCTCTTGAGTCGTTCTTTTATTGATAAAAATATTTCTGACCAGTTAGGGAATGTTATTATTCACTCTATCATTAAGCCAATTAGTCCAGTTCTGAATCAGTTTAAAGAAAATGGTGTTATCCGAGATTGGTCAAATGAAAGAATTGTTCGTTATATTCTAGCCTTGAGTCTTTCTTATGTTATTCCAATGATGTTAAATGATAAGGAAGATGTGAACATAGATGAAGCAGTAAACGAAATTGTTGAATGCCTATCTTCTGCCTTAGTAGAAGTAAAATAAATCTTGATTTTTAAGCTTACTATTAAAAATAGTGAGCTTTTTTGAAACCAATATAAAAATCCCCAATCGTTGTGATTGAGGATTGAGCAAAGAATCTTAAACAATACCATAGCTTTGGCTACGTTTTCGAAGGCAGGGATATTAGCACTAGCCAGGTAGTCTTTGCCAAGTCCGTAAGTTTCAGCTGTGTTGAAGATGTTAGTCATGATGTCCTTGAGGCGGCCAGAGTATACTGACATCTATTCATCTGATGAGAGGGATTTTATCATCCAGATATTCATAGCTGGGTGGCCGGCAGCGTTAGAAAGTGGTTGTTGCAGTGATGTAAAACCATAGTGTTGATAGACGGCCACGGCTGTAGCCAGTTCAGTAGTGGTTTCTAGATAAAGCTGTTCATAACCTGCTAGACGGGCTTCCTGGAATATCTGCTTTATCAGCCGACTGGAATAACCTTTGCCACGACTGTTTTTAGTGACATACAGTTTTTGTAATTCAGCAATCTTATCAGACACAGGTGCAAAGCCACCACAGCCAACGAGCTGTCCTTCATCTTCCAGAACAAAGTAAGCTGCCCTCTCTTGATGTTGATAATAGTCGGCCAAATGATCTAGATGAGAATCAAAGTAGACAGTTCCTGGTTTGTCAAGCCCGAATTCTTCTAGGCTGGCTCGAATGAGCTGCGCTACAGCTGGATTGTCTCTCACTTCCATTGGCCGTAAGTTCATGATAGTCCTCCGATAGGATGTATCGACTAGTTAAACAATACCTTGCGCAATCATAGCATTTGCTACGTTTTCGAAGGCAGCGATGTTAGCACCGGCCAGGTAGTCTTTGCCAAGTCCGTAAGTTTCAGCGGTAGTCTTAGCTGTGTTGAAGATATTTGTCATAATGTCTTTGAGGCGGCCGTCAACTTCTTCGCGAGTCCATGACAGACGAAGGCTGTTTTGGCTCATTTCCAGAGCAGATACAGCTACACCACCAGCATTGGCAGCTTTAGCAGGTCCGTAGAAGATACCATTCTCTTTGTAAACTGCGATAGCATCTAGGTCGCTCGGCATGTTGGCACCTTCAGATACACAGATAACTCCTTGAGCAACTAAGCGTTTGGCAGCTTCGCCATTGATTTCATTTTGTGTCGCACATGGCAGAGCGATGTCATATTTCTCAGCGTAAGTCCAGACAGAACCTTCATGGTAAGTAGCAGTTGCTTTTTCAGCAGCATATTCTGTCAAGCGAGCGCGGCGTTTTTCTTTGACATCAACCAAAAGATCAAAGTCAATACCGTTTTCATCGATAACATAACCGTTTGAGTCAGATACAGAGATAACAGTTGCACCAAGCTCAGTTGCTTTTTGAAGAGCGTATTGGGCTACGTTACCAGAACCGGAAATAACCACCTTCTTGCCAGCAAAGCTTTGACCGTTAGCCTTGAGCATTTCTTCGGTGTAGTAAACCAAGCCGTAACCAGTTGCTTCTGGACGGATTAAGCTGCCGCCAAATCCAAGGGGTTTACCAGTCAAGACACCAGCGTCGAATTGGTTAAGGCGTTTGTATTGGCCATAGAGGTAGCCGATTTCACGTCCGCCGACACCGATATCACCAGCTGGAACGTCAAGAGATGGACCGATGTGTTTTTGCAATTCTGTCATAAAGCTTTGGCAGAAGCGCATCACTTCAGCATCAGTCTTACCTTTGGGATCAAAGTCAGATCCGCCTTTACCACCGCCGATTGGCAGGCCAGTCAAGACGTTTTTAAAGATTTGCTCAAATCCGAGGAATTTCAAGATCCCTTGGTTTACAGTTGGGTGGAAACGAAGTCCGCCTTTATAAGGGCCAACTGCTGAGTTAAATTGTACGCGGTAACCACGATTGACTTGTACGTTGCCTTCGCGGTCTACCCAAGGAACACGGAAGCTGATAACGCGCTCAGGCTCAGTAATACGCGCTAGGATGTTTTCTTCAATGTATTCTGGGTGTTTTTCGAAAACGGGCTCCAGAGTATTGAGAAACTCTTCAACAGCTTGGGAGGAATTCTGCCTCGTGTCCGTTGCGGGCTTTTACGGTCTCGAAAGTGCTTTGGATATATTCTTTAGCAGTTGTCATCTGTCATTCTCCTTTAAATAAAATAGTAAACCATCCTGTCGGAAGCTGCTTGCAGCTTGTGTGACGAGGATGTGTTTAAATTTTTAAAACAGGCATCTTTTAGATGTCATATTTTATTACATGGAACATTATAGCAGACTTTTTTTCCCTTGTAAAGAAAAAAGTTGAATTTTCTAAAAATTTCCACAATTTATTTTCTGAAATGTTTCAGAAAAAAGAGCTGATCGAACTGCATATTTTCCGAACGTTAGTCAGGAATTTCCGGTTAAAAAAACGAAAAAGTGGAGTTTGGTGATATAATAGAGGAAATGAGCTAAAGGCACTCGCCTTCAGAAGAAAAAGGAGCGTTTTACTATGGTTTCGACATCTACACAAATTGCTGGTTTTGATTTTGACAACTGCCTGATGAATGCAGCTGGAGTTGCCTGCATGACAAAAGAGGAACTGGCAGAAGTCAAAGATTCTGCTGCGGGAACCTTTGTGACCAAGACAGCAACGCTGGACTTTCGTCAGGGGAACCCAGAACCGCGCTATCAGGATGTTCCGCTGGGGTCTATCAACTCCATGGGTCTGCCCAACAATGGTTTAGATTACTATCTTGACTACCTGCTGGAACTCCAGGAAAGCGAACCAAATCGCACTTTCTTCCTCTCTTTGGTCGGTATGTCGCCAGAAGAAACCCACACCATTCTTCAGAAAGTGCAGGCAAGTGACTTTAAAGGGATCACTGAGCTCAATCTCTCCTGCCCCAATGTCCCTGGCAAGCCACAGATTGCTTATGACTTTGAAACGACGGATAAGCTTTTGTCAGAAGTTTTTGCTTATTTCACCAAGCCACTGGGCATTAAGCTGCCTCCTTATTTTGATATCGTGCATTTTGACCAGGCCGCTGCGATTTTTAACAACTATCCGCTCAAGTTTGTCAATTGTGTAAACTCTATCGGAAACGGCCTTTATATAGAAGATGAGTCAGTGGTTATTCGTCCGAAAAATGGTTTTGGAGGTATCGGAGGTCAGTACATCAAGCCGACCGCTCTGGCTAATGTCCATGCCTTTTACCAACGCCTGAAATCGGAAATCCAAATCATCGGAACTGGAGGTGTCCTGACGGGGCGCGATGCCTTTGAGCATATCCTCTGTGGAGCCAGTATGGTGCAGGTAGGAACAACCCTTCATAAAGAAGGAGTGGTAGCCTTCGAGCGCATTACCACAGAACTCAAGGATATTATGGAAGAAAAAGGCTATGAAAGTCTGGAAGATTTCCGAGGAAAATTGAAGTATATTGAGGAGTAATTTTCTATTAAAAGATTTAATTCAAGCGTTATTGTGATTTGAAATGAAGATCATGGCTGGGTTAATTGTCATTAAGACCCAGCTTTTTCATATCAATTTGAAGAAAGTTCTAATCAAATTGCTATAATTTCGACTCCTTTTATGAGAAAATAGACGCAAAGAAATGAGGTGCTTTTATGGCAGAAATTTATTTAGCAGGTGGATGCTTCTGGGGCTTGGAAGAGTACTTTTCCCGCATTGAGGGTGTGGAGGAAACGACAGTGGGCTACGCCAATGGCCAGGTGGAATCAACCAACTACCAGCTGATTCACCAGACGGACCATGCAGAGACAGTTCATCTGGTCTATGATGAAAAGCGGGTCAGCCTGCGGGAAATCCTGCTCTATTATTTCCGAGTCATTGATCCTCTGTCGCTCAATAAGCAGGGAAATGATGTAGGACGTCAGTATCGGACGGGCATTTACTATACCAATCGAGCCGATAAGACGGTCATTGAGCAGGTCGTTTGCTGAGCAGGAAAAGCAGTTGGGACAAAAGATTGCTGTTGAGCTAGAACCTTTGCGCCACTATGTCTTAGCTGAGGACTATCATCAAGATTATCTCAAGAAAAATCCCGGTGGCTACTGTCATATCAATGTCAATGATGCCTATCAGCCCTTGGTCGATCCTGGCCAATACGAGAAGCCTACAGATGTGGAACTAAAAGAGCAGCTGACGGAAGAGCAGTATCAGGTGACCCAGAACAGTGCGACAGAGCGTCCTTTCCATAATGCCTACAATGCCACTTTTGAAGAAGGAATTTATGTAGATGTGACGACTGGTGAGCCTCTCTTTTTTGCTGGTGATAAGTTTGAGTCTGGTTGCGGCTGGCCTAGCTTTAGCCGACCTATTGCTAGAGAAGTTCTGCGATACTATGAAGACAAGAGCCATGGCATGGAGCGTATCGAAGTGCGCAGCCGTTCTGGCAATGCCCATCTGGGGCATGTCTTCACAGACGGTCCAGAAGCAGCAGGCGGCCTACGTTACTGTATCAACTCAGCAGCTCTGCGATTTATTCCAAAAGAAAAAATGGAAGCAGAAGGATACGGCTATCTGCTGACCTTCATGCAGTAAAAGGGTATAAAATCAACTCAAATGCTTCAATCAGTCATATAAATTTTTTATCACGGCGATAAATTATTTATATAAGCCAAGTCTCCTTTAACATGGTAAAATGAGAAGTAATCTTATAAAATAGAAGATTTAGAATTTTATCCATCAAAGGAGAATCAATGATGAATTTGAAAAAAATCTTTTCAGTCGGCTTAGTAGGCCTTGCAGCATTGGGTTTGGCAGCTTGCGGAGGCTCTTCTAGTAAGGAGAGCAAATCAGCAGACGGACCTGTAACCGTCAAGGTTGGGGTAATGAGCCTGAGTGATACAGAAGAAGCGCGCTGGAACAAGGTTCAAGAGATTCTTGACAAAGAAAATGCAGGCGTTAAATTAGAGTATACACAGTTTACCGACTACTCTCAGCCTAACCAAGCTCTACTTGACGGTGATGTGGATATCAACGCTTTCCAACATTACAACTTCCTTGAAAACTGGAACAAAGAGAAGGGAGCAGACCTTGTGTCTGTTGCGGATACTTATATCGCACCTATTCGTCTCTACTCTGGTACAAAGGACGGCAAAAATAAATATACAGATGTGAAAGACATCCCAGAAAATGGTACGATTGCCGTTCCAAATGATGCGACAAATGAGAGTCGTGCTCTTTATCTTCTCGAATCAGCTGGTTTGATCAAGCTTGATGTTAAAGGTAAGGAACTTGCGACTGTTGCCAACATCAAAGAAAACAAGAAGAATCTGACAATTTCTGAGTTGGATGCTTCTCAAACACCAGCTTCTCTGACTTCAGCAGATGCTGCAGTTGTCAATAATACTTTCGTCCGCGAAGCAGGTATTGACTACAAGAAGGCCCTCTTCAAAGAAGAAGCCAATGAAAACTCAAAACAATGGTATAACCTGATTGCAGCGAAACCAGACTGGAAGAAATCAGACAAGGCTGACGCAATTGAAAAAATTATCAAGGCTTACCACACTGATGAAGTGAAAAAAGTTATCGAAGAATCATCAGATGGCATGGATCAACCAGTTTGGTAATTTTTTACCGGCAGAAGGTCATTGTATTGAATAAATGAAATGATTAAGAAGGGCGGAGATTAGCTTCTCCAGCCCTTTGTCTGCTATTAGGGTCATTTAGTTTGAACAGTATCTAGCTTTGAGCTAGGTTGGTACAGATTGCAACTTATGATTTTACATTTCCCTAGTCGAGCGACAGACGGAAATCAAACTAAAAGGCTACAGAGGATACATCACATATTGGACAAATCAAGGAGTGAATCGGAAATTATGGGCAAAGAAATTATCAAATTGGATCACATTGATGTCGTTTTTAATCAAAAAAAGCAAAACATTAAGGCCGTAGAAGATGTGACCATTCATATTAATCAGGGAGATATTTATGGAATTGTAGGTTATTCTGGTGCCGGAAAATCTACTCTGGTTCGTGTCATTAACTTGCTGCAGGTGCCGTCTGCCGGTAAGATTACGGTGGATGATACGGTTTTCTATGATCATCATCAGGTTCAGCTTACTGCGGCTCAGCTACGTCAAAAGCGTAAGGATATCGGGATGATTTTCCAGCATTTTAACCTCATGGCTCAGATGACAGCCAAGGAAAATGTTGCTTTTGCGCTTAAGCATTCACCTTTATCAGCTGCTGAAAAAGAGAAGAAAGTTCACACTCTTTTGGACTTGGTAGGCTTAGCAGATCGGGCGGACAATTATCCTGCCCAGCTGTCTGGCGGTCAGAAGCAGCGGGTGGCCATTGCACGGGCCTTGGCCAATGATCCCAAAATCTTAATTTCGGACGAGTCTACATCTGCTCTGGATCCTAAGACCACCAAGCAGATTCTGGCTTTATTGCAGGATTTGAATCAAAAAAATTGGGCTTTGACTATTGTCCCTCATTACCCACGAAATGCAGATTGTCAAGGACATTGCCAACCGGGTAGCAGTCATGCAGAATGGTCGGCTGATTGAGGAAGGCTCAGTTCTGGATATTTTCTCTAATCCCAAGAATGAGCTGACCCAAGACTTCATTACGACAGCAACGGGTATCAATGAGGCTATGATTAAAATCAACCAGCAAAAGATTGTGCAAAACCTGCCGGAAAATTCCATTCTGGCACATCTGAAATACTCAGGTGTGGTAACGGACACAGCCATTATAAACGACATTTACAAGCAGTATCACATATCGGCCAATATTCTTCACGCTAATATTGAGATTTTAGATCATGTACCAGTCGGAGAAATGGTCGTTATCTTATCTGGAGAGACCAAGCAACTGGCGGCGGTGCAGGAAAGTCTGCGCGAAGCAGGAGTAGAGCTGCATGTTCTGAAAGAAGGGAGTAACTAATGCTACAGCTGATTCAACAATTTATGCCCAATGTTTATAGAATGGGATGGTCTGGGCAGGCTGGCTGGGGAACAGCTATTTACCTGACTCTGTATATGACTATCATTCCTTTCTTTATCGGAGGGATTCTAGGCTTTATCGCAGGTCTCTTGCTTGTCTTGACAGGGCCGAGAGGTATTTTGGAAAATAGACTTGTCTTTTTCGTCTTGGACAAGGTTACCTCTATCTTCCGGGCTATTCCGTTCATCATTCTCCTAGCCCTCATCAATCCTTTTACTCGGATTATTGTGGGAACTGGGATTGGACCGACTGCGGCCTTGGTGCCTCTTTCGCTGGCTGTTTTTCCTTTCTTTGCCCGTCAGGTTCAGGTGGTCTTATCCGAATTAGACCGAGGAGTGATTGAAGCGGCGCAGGCTAGTGGAGCAACCTTCTGGGACATTGTCGGTGTTTACTTGCGGGAAGGTCTGCCGGACTTGATTCGGGTGACGACTGTTACGCTCATTTCTCTGGTTGGTGAGACCGCTATGGCCGGAGCGATTGGAGCTGGTGGACTGGGAAATGTTGCTCTGACTTATGGTTATCAGCGTTTCAACCATGATGTGACCATTCTTGCGACTATTCTTATTTTGCTGCTCATCTTCTTTATTCAGTTTGTTGGGGATTTCCTGACACGGAAGATTAGTCATAGATAATGATTGACAACTAGGGCCTCAGCTGGGGCTCTTTTAATGCCATAATTTGTATAAAAAGACTTGCGCAATTAGATTAGGCTTGTTATAATAGCTAAAAATCTCTTGAAGTCAAGTGTTGGGAAAGTGAGGATATGGCGGATGAAAGCTTATACAAATGTCAATCTGGTGACCTGTGACAGCCAATTTCATGTTTACCGGGAAGGGCTATTGGTGGTTGAGGACGACCGCATTGCCTACTGTGGTCCCTATGATGAAAGCTGGCTAGGGAAATGCAGTGAAACAGTGGATTATGAAGGGGACTTGGATCATGCCAGGGACTGGTCAACTGTCATACTCACTCGGCCATGACCTTGCTGCGCGGGATTCGTGATGACAGCAATCTGCATGAATGGCTGGAGGACTATATCTGGCCAGCAGAAAGTCAGTTCACAGCGGATCTAACGACCGAGGCTGTCCAGCTGGCTCTAGCTGAAATGCTGCTGTCAGGGACAACGACTTTTAACGACATGTATAATCCTCAGGGAGTGGAGATTGACCGGATTTATCAGGCTGTGCGGCAGTCTGGTATGCGTTGCTATTTCTCACCAACCCTCTTTAGCTCAGAGGTAGAAACGGCAGAAGAGACTCTGGCTCGTACTCGGGCCATTATTGAGAAAATCCTTTCCTATGACGATGAAGATTTTCAGGTCATGGTGGCGTCTCATTCGCCTTATGCCTGTGACGAAGCTTTGCTCAAGGGCAGTCTTGAGCTAGCGCGTGAACTGGATTTGAAGCTTCATATCCATGTGGCTGAGACACAGGATGAAAATAAAATCATTCTGGAGCGCTATGGTCAAACGGCCTCTGGCTTTCTTGAAGGGTTTGGGCTACTTGGAGCAGTCAGGTATTTTTGCTCATGGGGTTGAGCTGAATCCGTCAGAGATTGCGGATTTGGCGGCTTCACCAGTCAGCATCGCCCACAATCCTATCAGCAACCTCAAGCTGGCTTCCGGTGTAGCTCCGGTGACCGACTTATTAGCCGCTGGGGTGACTGTTGGCTTAGCGACAGACTCTGTCGCTTCCAATAATAATCTGGATATGTTTGAAGAAGGTCGGACAGCTGCTCTCCTTCAGAAGATGCGGGCAGGCGATGCGACCCAGTTTACGATTGAGCAGGCTTTGAAAGCTTTGACTATTGAAGGAGCCAGGCGTTGGGATTGGATAACAAAATCGGTAGTCTGGAAGCGGGCAAGCAAGCCGATTTCATTGTCATTCAGCCTAAGGGACGACTTCACCTCTATCCTTTGGAAAATATGCTGTCGCACCTAGTGTACGCAGTCAAGGGCAGCGATGTTCAGGATGTCTACATTGCAGGGCAGCAGGTTGTCCGAAATGGCCAAGTGCTGACCGTTGATGTAGGAAATTTTGTGTAAGTGTAAAAGCTTAAAATGGAAGTGAGGAACAAGCCTTGCTTCCATTTGTTTTTATAAAATTTGACAAATTGTTAAGAAAACGCTTGCAATTTCTCTGACTTCTGATATAATGGACTTATGGATTGTTACTGGTCAAGCAGGCAAAACCTAAGCAAATACGAGATATAAAGCAGTTTCTTGCTTTCTATTTGGTGTGTGTTTAGGTTTTTTTCGTGCCCTATTTTCCGGGAATAGGAAGAAACTGCCAACCTAAAAAATACAAGGAGGATCCATTATGGCTAAAGACTATACAGAATTAGCTCAGGATATTGTTGCCCATGTAGGTGGCAAGGACAACATCACCAAACTGGTACACTGCGTGACACGCTTGCGCTTTTCTCTGAAGGATGAATCAAAAGCAGATACAGACTATCTGATGAAGCGCGACGGAGTTGTAACGGTTGTCAAGGCTGGTGGTCAATATCAAGTTGTTATTGGCAATCATGTGCCAGATGTTTATGAAACAGTGCTTAAGGTTGCAGGTATTTCTGGTGAGGGCAGTGTTGATGCAGATGATGATGCTGTAGAAGGAAATCTGTTTGACCGCTTCATTGCGCTCGTATCCGGTCTCTTCCAGCCGATGCTTGGTACCTTGTCAGCAGCAGGTATGATCAAAGGTGTGGTAGCTATTATGGCAGCCTTAGGTGTCGCCAAAACAGATGGTGCTTATGTGGTTCTTAATGCAGCGGGAGATGGCCTCTTCCAGTTTCTTCCATTGATTTTGGCTATTACAGCTGCTAAACGTTTCAAGATGAATCAGTTCACGGCTTTGGCTATCGGTTTTGCTTTGGTTTATCCAAATATCGCAGCTAGCTTTACGGCGGAAAAACCGCTTTATACACTTTTTGCTGGTACACCGATTGAGTCTCCAATTTTTTCGACTTTCTTCGGTCTTCCAATTATCTTTCCAGCATCGAGCTATTTGTCAACGGTCCTTCCAGTGATTGCAGCTGTTTGGGCTGGAGCCAAGATTGAAAAAGGCTTTAAAAAAATCATTCCAGATGTTGTCAAAGTCTTTATAGTACCATTCTTTACCCTTTTAATTACAGTGCCATTGGCCTTTCTGGTCATCGGTCCGGTCATGAGTTGGGCGTCTGATTTGGTTGGTGCTCTCTTTACAGGTATCTATGATTTTAGTCCGGTGCTATACGGTATTGTTCTTGGTGCTGCTTGGCAGGTTCTGGTTATGTTTGGTCTTCACTGGGGCTTGGTACCGTTGGCAATCTTGGAGCTTCAAAAGGGTCCAGGTGTCATACTTGTTGCCACTATTGCGATTTGTTTTGCTCAGGCAGGTGCCCTGCTCAATATCATGATGCGTACTAAAGAAGATAAGGTTCGTCAGCTTTCGATTCCAGCTTTCATCTCATCTCTCTTTGGTGTGACAGAGCCAGCTATTTACGGAATCACGCTTCCAATGCGCTTGCCATTTATCATGACTTGTATTTCTGGAGCTCTGACTGGTGCTTATCTGGCTTTCTTTGATGTCAAAATGCAGGTTATGGGTGGTTTGGGACTCTTTGCTATTCCATCCTTTATCGAAGCTGGCAATAGCATGACTTTGATTCACTTCCTCATTGCTATTGTGGCAAACTTTGTGCTAGGTTTTGGCCTGACTCAGCTGGTCAAGATTCCAAATCTTTTCGGCGGCCCGTCAGAAAAAGATGCTGCCGAGTCTTTAGATTCTGAAAAAGAAAGAGTCTCAGCGGGAATTACAGAGCAAGTCGTGACCAGTCCATTGTCTGGTGAGGTAGTGGCTCTTGAGGACACTCCGGACGCAGTCTTTGCCAGCGGAGCTATGGGCAAAGGAGTTGCCATTGAGCCCTAGTGTGGGTGAAGTAGTAGCGCCTGCCGATGGGGTCATTCGCCTGCTCTTCCCTACCAACCATGCTATTGGTTTAGCTACGGATGATGGAGCAGAATTGCTGATTCACGTCGGTATGGATACAGTAGCCCTTGACGGAAAAGGCTTTACAGCCCATGTTGTCCAAGGCTCTAAAGTCAAGAAAGGACAGCTTTTGCTTAGCTTTGATATCGATACTATCAAGGAGGCTGGTTATCCAGTGACAACTCCAATCATTGTTACTAACACAGCTAATTATAAGCAGATTGAAGTCCTTGCAAAAGGAGAAGTTCAGCTCGGCGATCAGCTATTAGAATTGAAAAAATAGAAAATGAAGCAGGAGAATGGGAGAGATTGCCGCAATTTGAAGATTGTAGCATGCTTCTCCCCGTTCCTGCTTTTTGCTTTGCTTTCCTTTTGGCGGTAAAAATAGTACAATATAGTAAATGTTGATGCACTATTATCAAGTAAGAAAAAGCGGAGAGATGTGATGGATAAAAAATTTCTTTGGGAGAAGATTCAGACTTTTTTTCAGGAACTTTGGAAGAAGATATCTGCTTTTGCTGCGGAGCATACTCTTCTGACAGATGCCTATCAAGCTTGGCGGGATTGGATTAAGAAGTTGCCGCTTCCTCGTCCCAAAATCTTTAAAAAACAGCTTAGCAATCGCCAGTTTGTCGGAGTGCTTTTGACCGTAGTAGGGCTGTCAGCTGGCTTAATTCTGCTGTCAGAGCATGTGCAGGATTTTACCTTTCTGTCTCCTAGTAAGAAAGAGCAGCAGTCAGATTCCTCTCAGAATCAGACGGTTCGTATCATGGCGACTGGGGATTTGCTTTATCATGATGGTCTTTATCTGAGTGCTCAGAAAGAAGACGGCACTTATGATTTTTCTGAGAATTTCCACTATGCCAAGGAATGGCTTCGGCAGGGAGATTTGGTCTTAGGGGACTTTGAAGGCACGATTCGGCCGGACTATCCCTTGAATGGCTATCCGCTCTTTAATGCTCCAGAAGCCGTAGTTCCAGCAATCAAGGATGCCGGCTATCAGGTGATGGATCTAGCTCATAACCATATTTTGGACTCTGGTCTGGAGGGAGTTTTTACTACAGCTCAGGCTTTTGAAAAAGTGGGAATCACTCCCATCGGTGTTTATCCGCATGAAAGCCGCAGTCAGGCACCGCTCTTGATAAAGGAAGTCAAAGGCATTAAGATTGCACTGCTGGCTTACTCCTATGGTTATAATGGCATGGAAGGGCTGCTCAGTCAGGAAGACTATGACAATCGTCTGTCCGATCTGGATGAAGAAAAGATGCGAGCCGAGATTGAGCGGGCAGAAAAGGAAGCGGACATCACGGTTGTTATGCCTCAGATGGGGGTAGAGTACCAGCTGGAGCCGACAGAAGAGCAGATGACCCTCTACCATAAAATGGTTGACTGGGGAGCAGATATCGTCTTTGGAGGGCATCCGCATGTGGTTCAGCCGGCGGAGATTGTAGAGAAAGATGGTCAGAAGAAGCTGATTATGTATTCTATGGGGAATTTCATTTCCAATCAGCGCATCGAAACCATGGAGGAGATTGAAAATGCTCATTGGACCGAGCGCGGAGTGCTGATGGATGTTACCATTGAAAGACAACAAAGGGCACACAGATAAAAAGTGCCCAGGCTCATCCGAGCTGGGTCAGCCGAGTGGAAAAAGGCACTACTTCGGCAGACGGTCTACCTTTATACACTTACCAGACCTGGATTTTGGACGACTTTGTCGAAGGTGGCAAGTATCGAGACAAACTGGATCAAGAAACCAGAGCACGGATTGATACCGCCTATCAGGAAATGAATTCTCATGTTGGACTGAATTGGCCGGGGCAATAAATTGCTTGAATATGATTTTAGCCAGATTGGATTTACCAATCTGGTTTTTGCTGTTTTGAAAATTTAAGACTTTTGTTATAATTAAAAAGGATTATAGAACTGTTAATGAATGAAACTGACCGCTTTCGAGCTCGTCTATTATGTTATTGGAAAGAAAATGAAATGTATTTTGGTTTGTGGTTGCTTTTGTATCTTATACCTATGTTTATCTTGTTTTTGTTGCTAGCTATCTTTTGGCTGGGGCTCTTCAATCTTCTGCTGAACTTGCTAGTATAAAAACGATGAGGTCGTAAGGAGAACAATCGAAACACTGACGTCTTAGCTGACTTATATGTAAAAACATACTATTATTTCTGTCTTTTCTTGTGAAATTAGCATAAAAAACGAACACCTCAAAGTTCATTTAGCTTAGCAGGCATTCGTTTTTATTTTCCATTTTAGAGCTTCATTTCTTCCGATACTGACTTGGTGTCATTTGGTAGTATTTTTTGAACTGGCGGTTAAAGTTGGACAGGTTATTAAAGCCCGCTTGGCTGGAGATTTCCAGTACAGAGAGGTTGGAGTGCTGCAGGAGTTCGGCTGCTTTTCGCAGGCGGAATTGAATCAGGTACTCAATGCAGGAAACGCCCAGATGCTTCTTGAAGAAGTTCATGAAATGGGTGGAGCTGTAGCCACAGATGCCAGCCAGTTGGTCAATATTTAGGTCTTCTTGGTAGTGGGCATTGATGTAGTCGATGATGGAGCGAATCTTTTCTTCCTTGCGATAGCCTTCGGGTGACAGGTCTTTGGAAATGACATAGCCATTCTCAAAGAGCAGGTAGAAGAGCTGGTTGAGCTGGGCTTTGAGCTGAAACTCGTAGTGAGATTTGCGGAAATAGCCTGTTTCCATAGCTGCTAAGAGGCACTGGCGAATCTCCGCATAGGCTGTATCCGTAGGCTTGATAACATGAGTCAAGTCCAGCTGGCCATTGTAGAGGGGCTGCAGGTAGTTGATGCTGGCCTGATCCATGGCAGAGTAGCCCATCAGATCCAGATGGAAATTAATGGCGTCCATATAATGGCGCTCGTCGTTGATGGGGTGGATGGAGTGCAGGGCATTGGGGCGAATCAGGATAATATCACCTTTTTCACTGTTAAAGTAGTCGTCATCAATATGAAATTGTGCTTTTCCTTCGTGGACATAAATCATTTCAACATCGGTATGCCAGTGGAAAAGAATATCTGGATGACCATTTTCAGTGATGGTGCGGGTCAGAGAATAAGGGGTTCCTTGGTTTTTAAAAACGGTATTTTTATGTAGTTGGCCTAAATCAATCATGGGGACACTCTTTCATAGAATAGTACAATTTATTAAGATAATTGTGTTAGAAAATATGTTTGACAACTATTATAATATAAATATAAAAAAAACGAAAGCGAGAAAATGCAAATGGGTAAATTTCCGCAGAATTTCCTCTGGGGCGGTGCAACTGCAGCCAACCAGTATGAAGGTGCCTATAATCTGGATGGAAAAGGCCTGTCTGTTCAGGATGTGACTCCAAAAGGCGGAGTGCCAGCCAAGCAAGGTGATCGCAATCCTTTGATTACCGAGGGGCCGACACCAGATAATCTCAAACTGAAAGGGATTGATTTCTACCATCGCTATAAGGAGGATATTGCCCTCTTTGCAGAGATGGGCTTCAAGGTCTACCGGACTTCCATTGCCTGGTCTCGGATTTTCCCAAACGGAGACGAGCTGGAACCCAATGAAGCTGGTCTGCAATTTTATGACAATCTTTTTGACGAACTGGCCAAATATGGCATTGAGCCGCTGATTACCTTGTCTCACTATGAAACGCCCCTGCATTTGGCGCGTCAATACAATGGCTGGGCCAACCGCGATTTGATTGGCTTCTACGAGCGCTATGTCCGCACGGTTTTTACCCGCTATAAGATAAGGTCAAGTATTGGCTGACCTTTAATGAAATCAACTCTGTTCTCCATGCGCCCTTTATGAGCGGCGGCATTGCCACGCCAGCTGAAGAACTATCCAAGCAGGACCTCTATCAAGCAGTCCATCATGAGCTAGTGGCTTCTGCCTTGGCAACGAAAATCGGTCATGAGATTAATCCTGATTTTAAGATTGGCTGTATGGTCCTGTCTATGCCAGCCTATCCTATGACGCCTAAGCCAGAAGATGTGCTGGCAGCTCGGGAATTTGAAAATCAAAACTACCTCTTCTCTGATATCCATGCGCGTGGAAAATATCCAGCCTATATCAATCGTTTCTTCAAGGAGAATGGGATTGAGATTCAGTTTGCGCCGGGCGACAAAGAGCTTTTGGCTGAAAATACTGTAGACTTTATTTCCTTCTCTTACTATATGAGTGTGGTTGCGGCTCATGATCCGGAAAATTATTCTTCCGGCCGAGGCAATCTTTTAGGTGGCATCCTAAATCCTCATCTGGCTAGCTCGGAATGGGGCTGGCAGATTGACCCAGTCGGCCTGCGCTTGGTGTTAAATAGCTTTTATGACCGCTATCAGCTACCTCTCTTCATCGTGGAAAATGGTCTCGGTGCCAAGTATGTCTTGGTGGATGGTCCAAATGGCCCAACGGTTGAAGATGACTACCGCATTGATTATCTCAAACAGCACTTGCAGCAGGTAGGAGAAGCACTGGAAGACGGCGTAGAATTGCTAGGTTACACAACTTGGGGCTGTATTGACCTGGTCTCAGCCAGCACGGCAGAACTCAGCAAGCGTTACGGCTTTATCTATGTTGACCGCAACGATGACGGTAGCGGAACTCTAGCCCGCTACAAGAAAAAATCTTTTGATTGGTACAAAGAAGTCATTGCGACGAATGGAGATAGTCTCTATCAGGATTGAATGACTTAAACAAAATAGAATGGCTCCTTATAAAATAAGGGATGAATCTTTTGATTCATCCTTTTTTCTATACTTTTATTTCTTCCAGCTTTCGACTTCTTTCTGGTGGTTTTTGATCCACTCTTTGGCTGCTGCTTCTGGTGAGCTGCCTTCGTTAATCTTAAGCATGACTTCTTCCATGTCCTTTTGAGTCCAGTTGAAGTTGTCTAGGACCTTATTGACTTCTGGTAAGTCCTTGTCTAGATTTTTCCGAGTCATAGTGTGGATAGCTTCCTTACCACCCATGGTTCCTTTAGGATCCTTGAGGTACTTAAGGTCATATTTGGAGAACATCCAGTGAGGTGACCAGCCGGTTACGATGATATCTTCTTTATTCTTAATAGCCTGATCCAGAGCAGTGGTCATGGCTCCTGTTGAGGAAGAAGAAAGATTCCAGCCACTGAGATTGCTGTATTCTTGCATAGTCTTCTCAGTCGCGGTCATGATACCAGCACCGGGCTCAATACCTGTGATGGTTTTCTTGGCTTGGTCTGACAGGTCTTCGATAGAGTCGGCGTCCATATAACTTGGTACGACTAGCCCTGTCTTAACGCCCTCAAGATTTGGCCCCAAGTCCACTAGCTTGTCCTTGTACTCCTCATAGAGAGCAGCGTGGGTGGTCGGCAACCAGGCAGAAACCATGGCATCGGCTTCGCCATTAGCAACGGACTTCCACATAACGGCATTGTCTAGCGGTGTGATGGTGACATCGTAGCCCATTTCCTTGAGAGCTTCCGCTACGACATTGGTTGAGGCAACTTCGGAGTCCCATTCAACATAGGCAAGGTTGACCTTTTCTTTTTTGCTTTGCTGGAGCTTGGTCACTTGATTTCCGACAAAGGCTGTCAGGATGACAGCAGCCAGAGCAGACCAGAGCATAATCTTGTTGCGTTTTTCCTTGGCAGTGACCGGTGATTTTTTAGCCAGAGGTTGGTTGAGCTTCTGGGTCAGGCGGTCAATGATAATGGCCAAGATAACCAGAGATACCCCATTGACAAATCCGGAACCGATGTCGGCATGCTGCAAGGCAGAGAGAACGCCGCGACCCAGTCCTGGTGCCCCAATCATAGAGGCAGTAACGACCATAGACAGAGCTAACATGATGGTCTGATTGACCCCAGCTAGGATAGTATTTTTAGCCAGAGGCAGCTCAACTTTGAAGAGCTTCTGCTTGCCAGTACCCCCGAAGGAGTCTGACGCTTCAATCAGCTCGGTCGGAATCTGACGAATGGCTAGATTGGTAAAGCGGACAGTCGGTGGCAGGGCAAAGATGACAGAGGCAAAGACCCCAGGCACCATACCGATACCGAAGAAGGCCACGGCCGGTATCAGGTAGACAAAGGCCGGCATGGTCTGCATAAAGTCCAGCAAGGGCTTGATAACTGCTTCGACACGATTGCTCTTAGCCATCCAAATCCCCAGTGGAATACCGATGATAATGGAAATGGCACTGGAGACGATAACCAAGGTCACAGTGTTCATAAGATTTTCCCAGAGGCCTTGGTTGTAAACAAAGAGTAAGCCTAGGAAGGTGAGCAGGGGCAGCCCCAGCTTACGCTTGGAAATCAAATAGGTAAAAATAGTCATGACTGCGATAAAGAGCAGGGGCGGAATGAAGAGCAGGGTGTCTGTCATCCCATTCATGATGGCATTTCCGATAGCCTGAAGGACCGAGAAAAGCCCGGAGAAGGTATCAGTTACCCAGTTAGTAAAGGACTCAACCCATTGAGAAACGGGGATTGGCTGTTGTAAAATATTCAAAATGCGAACCTCCCTTATTCTTCAGATTCAGTAGTATTGGCCAAGGCTTCGATGACTCGACCTTTGATAATAACGCCGACTAACTTGTCCTTATCATCTACAACGGCCAGAGGCGCTGGTGAATCGTAGATCAGCGGGAAAATATCGGTAATCAGGGTTTCCTGAGTGACCTTGCGGACGTTCTTATCAATCACTTCAGCCAGTGCTTGATGCTGCTTACGGGCATCTCGGGCGCCTTCGGCAGTCAGACTACCCTTGAGGTGCCGCTTCCTATCCACAGCCAGCAGCATACTGACCTCTTCTTTTTTCATGCGATTAAGGGCCACGGTTGGTCCGTCAATGTCAATGTTAGTAGTCAGTGGCGTTGTCATGATATTCTGGGCAGTCAAGACCTTGGAGCGGTCCACATCTTCAACGAACTCTCGAACGAAGTCGTTGGCTGGATTGGTCAGGATTTCCTCACCGGTGCCAATCTGCATAATCTGACCGTCAGCCATAATAGCAATACGGTCACCGATACGCAGGGCCTCATTAAGATCGTGGGTTATAAAGATAATGGTACGCTCATGCTCTGCTTGCAGATCCAGCAGCTCATCCTGCATTTCGCGGCGGATAAGGGGATCTAGAGCTGAGAAGGCCTCGTCCATGAGCAGAATATCAGGATTATTGGCCAAAGCTCGAGCTAAGCCAACCCGCTGCTGCATCCCGCCGGAGAGCTGATCGGGGTATTGGTCCTGAAGGACAGGAGACCAGCATTGTCCAGAGCTTGTTCAGCTAGGCGCGTGCGCTCCTCCTTATCAACACCTCGGACTTCCAGACCGAACTCAGTATTTTCCAGAATGGTCCGATGCGGGAAGAGTCCAAAGTTTTGGAAGACCATATTGAGCTTGTGGCGGCGAACGTCCCGCAGCTCCTCTTCGTTCATTTTGGCCACATCTTGGCCGTCGATGTAAATGTCGCCTGATGTTGGGTCAATCAATCGGTTAAGCAGGCGGATAAGGGTAGACTTCCCACTACCGGACAGTCCCATGATGACAAAAATTTCTCCAGTCTGAACCTCAAAGTTTACATCGTAAACTCCGACAGTAGCACCGGTTTTTTCTAAAATTTCCGTTTTGCTTTTGGCTTGCTGCACCATTTCCAGTGCCTGCTTTTGCCTTTTGCCGAAAATTTTAGTCAAATGTTTTACTTCTAGTTTATTCAACGTATTTCTCCTTTTGCACAAGTGACTACATGTTTATTTTGATAAGTTGTCACTTAAAAGACCATCACAGTATAACATCGTGTGGTCACTTTGTCAAACCCAAAAGACCGTCAGACCGGCATTTTTCGGTTATTATAAAAAGGAGGATGATTTTCTAGAATATTTCTGAAAGTCGCAAAAAGCTTGTCAGACAGCGGATTCGCCTGTCTATTCTATTTTTTGGCAAAGAAAAAAACAAGCGCTGTTTCACTTGTTTGTTTCAATTTCATTAAAAAATAAATTATGCATCAAACCAACTGATAATTCGTTGCCAACAAAGTAGATGGTATTGCCGGCTTCCAGCTTGGTATAAGGACCAGGCGAGATTAGGAGTTGCTCTCCCTGCTGAACTGCGACAATGGTAGCGCCAGTCGAGTGCCAGATATTGAGCTCATTGATAGATTTTCCTAGGTTGATGGCGTCTGCTGAGAGCTGGAGCTCGTAGGGATTGAAAGGGAAGCGCTGCTGGACATCTTTGGTCCGACTGAGAAGCTGATTGAGCAGCTGGGAAAAGTTGGCAAATTCTTCCTCTTGGCGCTGGATGCTCTGGTGGAGTTTGGTTTTGAGGTCCTGCAGAGAGTTGACATCTTTATAGGTCTCAAGAAACTGTTGAGCTTTTTCCTTGGAGGAGATGAAGGCTCCACTGCCATGGCGGACTTCCATGATTTCCAGATCTACCAGCACATTAATAGCCTTGCGGGCTGTCTCAGGGGAGACATTGAAGTTGCTGGCTAGGGTAGAGCGGGCATAGATTTTGCTGCCGATAGGATATTTGCCGTCAACGATTCGCTCGGCAATGGCGACGGCAATCTGCTGGTAGCGTGGGAATGCGACTTCTTTTTTGCTCATGAGGACCTCCAATTTTACGACAGGAATATAGCTATGATTATAATATAAAACTGGAAGATTGAAAAGTGCCCATTGTAAAATCAACCGTCTTATCCGCCTCTTCATGCCTTTCTTTTTACTTTTTTAAGTAGTATAATATGTCTAAAAGTCAGAGGTCTTCTGGAAAGGGTGAGGGCATTTATGTCGCAATTTATCGTGGTATTACTGGGCTTTTTGGCGGTGCTAGTGCTTGTCATAGTCTTCGCTATTCGGAGAAAGATTCGCTTTAAGAAGCGTTTAGCTGCTGCTTGGGGAAGTCGTGAGCGGGTGGATTGCCGGCCAGACAGTGAGTCCAGTCTATATGAGTCCTTTTTGTTAGACGAAGAAGCTGGAACCTATGATAGTCTGGTGGACGACCAGACTTGGGGAGATTTGGACTTTTTTGATGTTTTTCAGGATATTGATACAGCATCCCAATCCAGTCTAGGTTCAGAGTACCTTTACAGCAAACTCCGCCTGTTGCATTTCGAGGCAGATCAGGAATTTGATGATTTGCAGGCATATTTAGCCCAACATCCAGAGGTGCGCATTCAGCTGCAGCTGCTTTTTTCTGAGCTTGGCAAGAAAAATCACAATCAAGCTAAGAAGCTGATCTATAAACCAGCTCAGGCGAATCACAAGGGAAGTTTTTACCTGTTTTTGGCTGCGATTCCGCTACTTTCCCCTTTACTCTATTTTATCAATCCTAGTCTGGGATATATAGTTCCCATCATCAGCATGGCCTTTAATATCGTTTATTCCATGGCCACGCGCTGGTCTCTAGAGATGAAGTTAGACAGCATGGGCTATCTGGTACGGATCTTCTATATTGGTGAAAAGATCGCCCGCCTGCCCTTGCCCCAGCAAGCTTCTCTAAAAGAAGCGGTGGCTTCTTTTAGCCGAACACGGCTTTTTGGAGAAGTCTTTCGGCCCCAGTCGGGTGCCTCTGAGCTGGAGATTTTCTATCTCTATATCAACTCCGTCTTGCTGATACCTCAGTTGGCTCAGGCCTATATCTCCAATCGTCTGGTCAAGGCCAATCAACAGGCTAGGCAAGTGCTGGAGATTCTAGGTCGCTTAGAGGCAGCGATTGCTGTACTTAACTACAAGGAAAGCCTGCCGATTTATGCGAAACCTAGCTTTACAAGCTCAGCTGGGATGAAGGGCAAGGGTCTCTATCATCCACTCTTAGAGCGACCTGTTAGCAATGATTTGGACTTTTCTAAGAATATGATGATTAGTGGCGATAATGCTTCTGGAAAATCGACTTACCTGAGAATAGCAGCTATCAATGCTATCTTGGCTCAGGGGCTAGGCTTTGCTTGTGCAGAGAACTTGACCTTGCAGCATGGTCATGTCTTGAGCTCAATGGATGTGACCGATGACATCGGCTCTGGGGATAGTTACTTTATCGCCGAGAGCAGGGCTATTGAGCGCATGATAGATTCCTTGGAAGAAGAGGGCTTGCACTACTTTTTCATCGATGAGCTTTTTAAGGGAACCAATACTGTTGAGCGGATTGGTGCAGGACTAGCAATCATTGATTGGCTAGCCCAGAAGCCCTGTCTTTACATGATTTCGAGCCATGATGTGGAGTTGGTAGCAGCCTCTGGTCAGCTCAATGCTCAATATCACTTTGACAGTCAATATATAGCAGGAGAGATTGTCTTTGACTATAAGATTAAGCAAGGCAGCGCTTTGACCAAGAATGCGGTTAATACACTAGAGAGCCTGAACTATCCAGAAGAGATCACGGATACAGCCAGGGAGATAATCACCGCCTACGAAGCCAGCGGCAACTGGAGCTTGCTGGGAAGGGACAGTCCAAATTGGATGACAAAGATAGAAATGGATAAAAAGATGACTGTAAAGATGATAGCGACAGACATGGATGGAACCTTGCTAGACGGACAGGGACAGCTGGATTTGCCGCGTCTGGCTACTATTTTAGATGAGCTGGATAAGAGAGACATTCGCTTTGTGGTGGCTACTGGCAATGAAATTCCACGGATGCGACTGCTATTGGGAGATTTGGTAGAACGAATGACCTTGGTAGTCGCCAACGGAGCGCGGATTTTTGAAAAGAACCAGCTAAGCATGAGTAGCTTCTGGGAACCTGGATTGATTAGGGATGCGCTGGCTTACTTTGCTGGGCGTGAAAGGGAGCTTCAGCTGGTTGTGACCTCCGAAAGAGGCGGATTTGTCCAGGAGGGTACAGAGTTTCCCTTGATTGAAAAAGTCATGACTAAGGAAATGGCCCGGCTTTTCTATAAGCGTATGAATTTTGTTCCTAGTCTTCAGGATTATCCCTTTGACAAGGTCTTGAAAATGAGTATGATGGTAGAAGAGGCGGCAGCAGCAGAGCATGCTCGTCTGATTAATCAGCATTTTGCAGGCCGATTGAGCGCGGTTGCCAGTGGTTATGGAGCCATTGACATTCTCCAAGATGGGATGCACAAGGCTTGGGGCTTGCAGCAACTGATGGCTAAGTGGCAGATTCAAAGCTCAGAAATCATAGCTTTTGGCGATAGTGAAAATGACATAGAAATGCTTGAATTAGCTGGTATTTCTTACGCTATGGAGAATGTCGATGAGCGGGTCAAAAAGGTAGCAGATTACCTAGCGCCAGCCAATACAGAAGCCGGTGTTCTACAGGTGCTTGAGCAATACTTAGAAGAGGAAAAGGGATAATGGCAGTACAATTACTAGAAGAATGGCTTCTCAAGGAGCAGGCAAAATTGCAGCAAAACTACAGAGAGCTCAATCAACTCTCCGTCAAGGAGCCAGATATCATCTTTATCGGAGACTCCATTGTGGAATACTATCCGCTTCAGGAGCTCTTGCAGACGGATAAAAGACTGGTCAACCGTGGCATTCGGGGCTATAAGACTGATTTGCTATTAGAAAATCTGGATGTCCATCTCTTTGGGCAGGCACTGGATAAGGTCTTTATCCTGATAGGTACCAATGACATTGGCAAGGAGATGCCTCAGACAGAAACGCTGTCCAATTTGGAAGCCGTTATTCAGGAGATTTCTCGTGACTATCCTCTGGCTCAGCTCCAGTTGCTGTCGGTCCTGCCGGTCAATGAAGATCCAGCCTACAAGAGCACGGTCTATGTCCGCAGCAATGAAAAGATTCTGGCCCTTAATCAGGCCTATCGCCAGCTGGCCAGCGCCTACATGAATGTCCAGTTTATCGATCTCTACGATGCTTTTCTGGACGAGGAAGGCCAGCTGCGCCCAGACTACACAACTGACGGCCTCCATCTGACTATTGCTGGCTATGCAGCCCTGTCCAAGGCTTTGCAGGAATATTTGTAGTTTCTTCGAAAAAATACAGCTCTGTTTTTCCAGAACAGAGCTTTTTTGTTTTCCTTAACTTACAAAGTTTTTCTGTGAATGATGCTTGATTTCAAAGGGATTATGAAAATTATTATAAAACACATTGGACTTTGTGAAAAAATTTAGGGCTTTGTGTTATGTAATAGTTCTATATCATCTATGAGCATATTCTTATACAAGAGCGAAAAAACATGATAAATTGATAGAGTAAAGTTGCTTGAAGCGTTTTCATTCACAAGTGGAAATGTTTTCAATAACTGAAAATTTATTTTATTGAAGGGGAGTTATTATTATGACTCAAGGAAAAATTACTGCATCAGCAGCAATGCTCAACGTATTGAAACATGGGGCGTAGATACCATCTACGGTATCCCATCAGGAACACTCAGCTCACTCATGGATGCTTTGGCTGAAGACAAAGATATCCGTTTCTTGCAAGTTCGACACGAAGAAACTGGTGCTCTTGCAGCGGTGATGCAAGCTAAATTCGGCGGCTCAATCGGGGTTGCAGTTGGTTCAGGTGGTCCAGGTGCGACTCACTTGATTAACGGTGTTTACGATGCAGCTATGGATAACACTCCATTCCTTGCTATTCTTGGATCACGTCCAGTCAACGAACTCAATATGGATGCCTTCCAAGAGCTTAACCAAAACCCAATGTACAACGGTATTGCTGTTTACAACAAACGTGTAGCTTATGCTGAGCAATTGCCAAAAGTTATCGACGAAGCCTGCCGTGCTGCTATTTCTAAAAAAGGTCCAGCTGTTGTTGAAATTCCAGTAAACTTTGGTTTCCAAGAAATTGACGAAAACTCATACTACGGATCAGGTTCTTATGAGCGTTCATTCATCGCTCCTGCTTTGAATGAAACTGAAATCGACAAAGCTGTTGAAATCTTGAACAAGGCTGAACGTCCAGTTATCTACGCTGGATTTGGTGGTGTTAAAGCTGGTGAAGTGATTACTGAATTGTCTCGTAAAATCAAAGCACCAATCATCACAACTGGTAAAAACTTTGAAGCTTTCGAGTGGAACTATGAAGGTTTGACAGGTTCTGCTTACCGTGTTGGTTGGAAACCAGCCAACGAAGTGGTCTTCGAAGCAGACACAGTTCTTTTCCTTGGTTCAAACTTCCCATTTGCTGAAGTTTACGAAGCTTTCAAGAACACTGAAAAATTCATCCAAGTCGATATCGACCCTTACAAACTTGGTAAACGCCATGCCCTTGACGCTTCAATCCTTGGTGATGCAGGTCAAGCAGCTAAGCAATCCTTGATAAGGTAGACGCAGTTGAGTCTACTCCATGGTGGCGTGCAAACGTTAAGAACAACCAAAACTGGCGTGATTACATGAACAAACTCGAAGGTAAAACTGAGGGTGAATTGCAATTGTACCAAGTTTACAATGCAGTTAACAAATACGCTGACCAAGACGCTATCTACTCAATCGACGTAGGTAACACTACTCAAACGTCGACTCGTCACCTTCACATGACTCCTAAGAACATGTGGCGTACATCTCCACTCTTTGCGACAATGGGTATTGCCCTTCCTGGTGGTATCGCTGCTAAGAAAGACAATCCAGATCGCCAAGTATGGAACATCATGGGTGATGGTGCATTCAACATGTGCTATCCAGACGTGATCACAAACGTTCAATACGACCTTCCAGTTATCAACCTTGTCTTCTCAAATGCTGAGTACGGATTCATCAAGAACAAATACGAAGACACAAACAAACACTTGTTTGGTGTAGACTTCACAAACGCTGACTACGCGAAAATCGCTGAAGCACAAGGTGCAGTTGGATTTACAGTTGAGCGAATCGAAGACATCGACGCCGTTGTTGCAGAAGCTGTTAAATTGAACAAAGAAGGTAAAACTGTTGTCATCGATGCCCGCATCACGCAACACCGTCCGCTTCCAGTAGAAGTACTTGAACTCGATCCAAAACTTCACTCAGAAGAAGCTATCAAAGCCTTCAAGGAAAAATACGAAGCAGAAGAACTCGTACCATTCCGCCTCTTCTTGGAAGAAGAAGGGTTGCAATCACGCGCAATCAAATAATTCCTCTCGCCGAAAATCAAATGTAAACTGTGTCATCTTAACCTTGCCGTACAGCAGTACTGCCTGCGGTTCGATGTCTTGTTTATAACTTGATTTTCTTAGAGCGGAACTTGAAAAGATCGGAGCAATCCGGTCTTTTTATGGAGGATAGTAAATGAATTTAAATCAATTAGATATCATCGTTTCAGATGTTCCTCAAGTCTGTGCTGACTTGGAGCGTATTTTTGATAAAAAGGCAGACTATGTTGACGACAGTTTTGCTCAGTTCACGATTGGCAGTCATTGCCTCATGTTGTCCCAAAATCATTTGATTCCTTTGGAAAATTTCCAGACAGGAATCATTCTTCATATCGAGATTGAGGATGTAGACCAGAATTACCAGCGGTTGAAAGAGCTTGGTGCTGAGATTTTACACGGCCCAGCTGTAACTGATTGGGGTACGGAATCGCTGCTAGTTAAAGGCCCTGCTGGTCTAGTGATTGATTTTTATCGAATGAAATAGGATGCGTAGTCATTTGAAGTTAACCTTAGAGGAAGGAATAGCGAGATTGTGTCTCGACGAACAGAAATGTGATAGTACGGCATGTATAGTAGTAGATAAGGGAATTTGAAATTAGTTTGTACTCGATTAAAAATTATTAAAATGTAGAACTTTTCTAATATTCTGATTTTTCTTGAATTATTATTTTAATAGTTATACAATGTATTTAAAATAAAGCAAAGATAAAGAGATGGTAATATGAAAGTTATCACGATATATCTTAAGGTATTATACTGAAGATGGTAGTGTATATTTTAATATCAAAAAAATAATCATTCATTTTTTTGATTACGAATGAATTGAAGAAGAATATACAAGAAAAATAAAACAACGGAAAGTGAATATATTGCCTATTTTGGAAGAGAATAAACATTTACTTGAAGAAAATGAGGTAAACAAATATTTAAAACAGATAGAAGATAGGAATAATGAGATTGTAATATTTGTTAAATTTATATAATAAAAATGGAGAGGAGTGCTAGCCACTCTCTTTTTCTAGGAGGGCATTGTGAATAAAATATTTCACTATCTGGACAAGAAAACGAAGTTTTATACTATCATTGGCGCACTGGCAAATGGAGGTTTGGCTCTTGCTCAACCCTTAGTCGTATCACAAGCCTTGTCCTTAAATCAAGGAGAATTGACTTATTCTAAAATTATACAGTTTGCTGTTTTTGGCTTTACAGTATACTTTGTCCTGTATAGCTTAATGCTCTTTTGTAATCATACACATAATGTTTTTCGTCGTGAAATTCAAATGAATATGAGGGCAGATTTATTTGGCAAGCTGATGACAAATAAAGATTTTAGCGAAGATGAAAAAATCACCATGCTCACACAAGATATGGAGTATTTGGGGGATAATTACTTAGAAAAATACGTCAATATCATTTGCTGGAGCTTTGTTGCATTACTAACAGCGATTTATATTATTTCGCAAAATTTGTTGCTAGGTAGCATTTTTGTCTTTTTCACTATTTTGCGTCCTATTCCTCAGTTCTTGATGAATAAAAGACTCAAACATACTGGTGATGACATGGCGCAAGGCAGAGTAGATGTTCATAATCAAGTATCTGATAGTATCCGAGGAGCACATACTCTACTCATGAACCAAGCAATTTCTGAAAATCAGAACAGATTTTGGAAGATTAATCTAAATTATCAACGAGCAATTCAAAAATTTTGCTTTACCCATAATATTATTTTCTTTTGCAACGGTTTCATGGTCTTTTTGAGCCAAGTTTTACCACTTGTTTTAGGTTTTTACTTTGCTATGGCTGGGCAGAAAGTGTCAGTGGCAAGTCTTGTTGCCATGTACATCGCAGCAGGTCAACTAGTGAGCCCTATTCAGACTATTATGTATGATGCTGTAGATATACAAGGGGCCAAAACGACAGCTGATAAGATTTTTGGAATATTAGAAATTGGAGATGTAAAACAGATAGATAAAAAAGATGCGCAAGAATTGCATGCCCTGCACATTAAAAATTTAAGTAAATCTTATGGTGACAGACAGCTTTTTACTCACTTAAACTTGGATGTTCAAGCAGGTCAGAAAGTTTTAATCAAAGGACCGAGTGGTTGTGGTAAGTCAACCTTGTTCCGACTCATTACTGGAGAAGAAATAGCAGATGAGGGAGAAATTATCGGCGTGACAACTGTTAATGAATGTACATCAAGTTTTGTATCCAGTATAGGAATTATTAACCAACACCCATTTCTCTTTAATGATACAGTGCGTTACAATTTGACCTTAGGACAAGAATTTTCTGAGGAAGAGCTGCTTGCTGTTTTGAAACAAGTCAAACTGGATTTTGAATTGACGGGTGGGCTGGATTTTATTATCAAGAATAACGGGGAGAATATTTCTGGGGGACAAAGGGTGCGGATTGAATTGGCACGCTTTCTTCTTCGTAGAAAAAATCTGTTGTTGGCTGATGAAGTAACAGCAACCCTAGATAAAGAAAACGCCCTCATGGTACGTGAACTACTATTTTCTCTTCCTGTTATGATGTTAGAAATTGCCCATCATATTGATGATGAAAGTAGATATCAACAAGTTGTAGATTTAGGAAAATATTGATTCTGGCCCAAAAGTCAGTTTTATCATAAAAAGAAGTAAATATTTCAGCAATAAAAGACCCAGTATCAAGATTTTTCAGCACATAAAAATATTTGTTTTTCTGCTTATAACTATTTTTTTCCTAACTTCACTCTTATTTCTTATCACAAGATTGTGATAGTTTACATCTTTATAACAAAAGTTTTAAAGACTTGATTGTTTTGAAAGAAGATTATAAAATAAGATTCAGCAAAAATGAAAGAGGCTTTGAAAATGTCTGAAAAACAAATGAAAGTTTTGGGTTGGGTAGCGACCTTCATGTCTGTTATGATGTATGTGTCTTACTTCCCACAAATCATGAACAACTTGGCTGGTCAAAAAGGAAACTTCATCCAGCCCTTGGTTGCAGCGATTAACTGCAGTCTCTGGGTCTACTATGGACTTTTTCAAAAAGGAAAGAGATATCCCTCTTGCAGCAGCCAATGCACCCGGGATTGTTTTTGGCCTAGTAACGGCTATCACGGCTTTGATTTAAAAGGAACAGAGAAGACTGGTTTTCAGTCTTCTTTTTTTGTTTAAGGAGAGGGCAATTGCTTTTTCGAGAGGATAATTTTTAAAAAAATGATCTGATCAACTTAAATAGTAGAATAGTATCAGTATGTAACAGTATTTTATAAGAAAAGGTTTACATAATGAGCTATAATATAAGTAAATGAACAAGCAAATAAGAAAGCGAGTAGAAATATGACTGAAAAACTGACTTTTCCGGATGGTTTTTTGTGGGGTGGAGCGACAGCAGCCAACCAGTGTGAGGGCGCTTATGATGCGGATGGTCGCGGGCTAGCCAATGTAGATGTGGTGCCGATTGGTGAGGATCGTCTGGCCATCATCACGGGTAAGAAAAAGATGTTTGACTTTGAGGAAGGCTATTTCTACCCAGCCAAGGAAGCCATTAATATGTACCATCGCTTCAAGGAGGACATTGCTCTCTTTGGCGAGATGGGCTTTAAGACCTATCGGCTGTCCATTGCTTGGAGCCGGATTTTCCCTAAGGGGGATGAGCTGGAGCCCAATGAAGCTGGCCTGAAATTTTACGAAGACCTCTTTAAGGAATGCCATAAGTACGGCATTGAGCCCTTGGTGACTATTACTCACTTTGACTGTCCCATGCACTTGATTGAGCAATATGGTGGTTGGCGAAACCGTCTCATGCTAGAATTTTACGAACGTCTCTGCCGGACTCTCTTTACCCGTTACAAGGGCTTGGTCAAGTACTGGCTGACCTTCAATGAAATTAATATGATTCTCCATGCACCATTTATGGGGGCGGGGCTCTGCTTTGAAGAAGGTGAAAATGAAGAGCAGGTCAAGTATCAAGCGGCCCATCATGAGCTGGTCGCGTCAGCCATTGCTACCAAGCTGGCTCATGAGATTGACCCAGAAAACAAGGTTGGCTGTATGCTGGCAGCAGGACAAAATTATCCTAACACCTGCCATCCACGCGATGTATGGGCTGGCATGGAGGAAGACAGAAAAAACTATTTCTTCATCGACGTGCAGGCGAGTGGTGAATATCCTAACTATGCTAAGAAAGCTTGGGAGCGCGAGGGCATCACTGTCGAAATGACAGAAGAAGACCTGCAGCTGCTCAAGGAACATACGGTGGACTTCATTTCCTTCTCATACTACTCTAGCCGGGTGGCTTCGGGAGATCCTAAGGTTAATGAGCTGACCGAGGGCAATATCTTTGCTTCTCTCAAAAACCCTTATTTGGAAAGCTCTGATTGGGGCTGGCAGATTGATCCTCTGGGCTTACGCATTACGCTTAATACCATCTGGGATCGCTATCAAAAGCCTATGTTTATCGTGGAAAATGGTCTGGGCGCAGTGGACACTCCGGATGAAAATGGCTATGTGGCTGATGACTACCGGATTGACTACTTGGCGGCCCATGTCAAGGCCATGCGTGAAGCCATCAATGAGGACGGCGTGGTGCTTTGGGGCTACACGACCTGGGGCTGTATCGACCTAGTATCAGCCGGCACTGGCGAGATGAAGAAGCGCTATGGCTTTATCTACGTGGACCGGGACAATGAAGGAAAGGGAACACTCAAACGTTCCAAGAAAAAATCCTTTGACTGGTACAAGGAAGTCATCGCGACTAACGGAGCATCTGTGAAATAAGAAAAATGCTGAGATATTAATGTCTCAGCTTTTTTTAAGGATGTATTTTTAATAGGAACTTTAGTCTAACTGAAATTTAAATACTTTTCAAGATTCATTATTTCAAGAATTCTTTTATTTGCTGGGCGATTTCCTTTGGCTTTTCGTCATGGATATAGTGGGAGCCTTCTAATGTTACAAGTTTGGCTTGGGCATTCTGCGCGACAAACTCTTTTTCCAGCTTGGGAGCTTCTCCGCCTTTTTGGACAGCTGCAAAGATAAGAGTCGGAATCTGCGGCACGGGTTCTTTGTTAATCGTTTCAACATTTTTCTTCCGATCCTTGACTTCGTTCATGACCGCCTGGGTGATTGACCGCCGGTGGAACAAGGCTTTAAAGATAGCTTTTTCCTGATCATTGAGAGCTCCAGACTTTATGGCTGGGCTGCTATTTTCATCAAAGAAAATCGGTAGGCGAGCCAAGCCTAGCATTCCCCCTAGCTGGAAAGTCTGAAAAAGCAGGTCCATATGGTCGGACACCTCCCTATGAGGCATGGTCATATCTAGCCCGATAATAGCTTCTACTTCTTCTGGGTAATGATTGGCCCAGTGAATCGTTTCTAAACCGGCAATCGAATGCGGAACCAAAACATAAGGACCGGATATCTTAGCAGCTTTGAGGGCTTTACGGGTCTGCTCTACCTGTCTATCCAATGAGCGGTCATCGTTCCCATCATCGCTGTAACCATAGCCTAGACGTTCTACCACGACGATGCGATAATCGTCCTCCAGCTTGGAATAAAGAGCCTTGAAATCCAGAACCGGAGCATTGGTGGCCAGACCTGCTAGGAAAACCAAGGTCTTCTTGCCCTTGCCAGCAGTGTAGACATTGAGCTTCTTACCCTCTACCTCGACCAGTTGGCCAATCGGCTTCTCAATGAGTTTGCTTTCCTGAGCTATTTGAAAGCGGTTATAGAGAAAGATAGCCAATAAGGCCAGAGCTAAGAGTCCTACCAGCCAAGTGATTGTTTTAAGGATAAATATAAAGATTATTTAACATAGGGATTCCTTTCTGTTCATCATATTTTAGATTCGCATACTTTTATTTATAACCATTACTACAAGCGGTCGTATAGTGATTTACACTAAAAGCGAATAGAAGTTTAATCAGGTAAAGTGATAAAAGAGCTGTCATACTGATTGGCAATTTACTGTAACTAATAAGAAGAATGCAACCCCACCATAGAAGTACTAGTTAATGCTTGAACCCTGCAATCTTTCAGTAGTTCGCTTACAAACATTAGATATGTCTGATTGGCTGCAAGTCCAAACTTAAAATAGCAGAATAGAACTAGGCTACTTTTCGATTTTTGGTGAGTATTAGTCGATTAGTTATGCATTTGACGTCTCATAGAATTTTTGAAGAAGATTATGAAATAGGGAAGGGAATTCAGTTTTTTTCCCTTGCAATATATTTTTCATAATAACGATTGCTATCAAAAGGATAAGGGGTCTCTTTTGATTTGAACAGTTGCTCAGGGATAAGAACGACACTACTTACAAGAACTATTCCACTGATAATGGCTAAAATGATTATTGGCAAACCGGGGAGATTTGTAGGATACTGGCTCAGAACATAGTAGAGAGCATGAAGCGTAAAGACAACCGCTGTCGCAAAACCTGGGTTATAAATGGTTCTTTTTCCTACTGTTCGAAAACGTCGGTACATACTGAACCCAAAAATCAGGTGGCCAATCATTTCAAAAAGCAAAAGATAAGATTCCAGATGACAATGATTTGATTGACACCGTAGAAAAGACAGACAATACCAATTAATTCAGCTAACATAATAGTCAGCATATCAGAAAATTGATTCATAGGATAGCGATCGGGCTTTCGAGAGCGCCGAAGCATGTTGTAGTTATAATGAAAACCGCCAGGAAATCTCCATTCCTCTAGACAGTGTAAAGGGAGCATGACATAGATTATAGCGACAAATCTGCTTCCAGCATCTAGTGTGGTCCAATTTGTGATAAGATATAAGAGAATACCGATTCCCATAGCAAAGAGAATGGGAATCCAGATTTTTAACCAAGCAGAAATCAGTTTGAACATAACAACACCTCATTTATCAAAGTACCCACCACTGGTAAAGAGACCAGTAAAGGATATTAGCGACCACTGCCAAAGCAGATAAACTGGTCATGGCCGTCAGGAAGAGGCGGCCTTTGCTGAGCTTTTCTCTGGACTTTCTGAAAAGCGGCAGCAGAGCAGCAGCGGTTAGCAGGAGCCCCAAGGCAGCAAAGAGCATGTAGCGCCAATGAGCTAGAGAATTGAGGTCATCTGACATCAAAGGTATCATAATCATTAGTAGGTTTAGGGGAACAGCCAGAATACCAAGAGAAGTCAGTAGATTCCAGACCTTCCAAGTGCGGTCTGAGCGCTCAACCGTTTTTCGGGAAATCAAGCGATAAGCTCCTAATAAAAGGCTGATGATGAGCGTTCCAAAACTATAGACAATTCCAAGGATGCCTAAACCTAAGATGATATAGTCCTTATAGAAGTCGAAAGCAGAGATTTTCTCATAGTCTACCACAGCGACGGGGATTGTAATCTTTCCCTTGCTCTCATAGATGGTCCAAAAATTGGTACTCAAGATTCGGTTCTGAGCAGGATTGTCAATCTTCTCTATTGAGGGCATCATGAGTCTTAGAAAGGACAAGGGGGACCATGGAGATAGGTGCGCGGAGAACGGTAGTAGCCTGGTTTAAACTGCTTTTGAGTCTCTTCGTCAGCTGTTTTGCGTCTTCCGAAAACCAGTTCGGGCATTTGGTAGTTGTAATTCTCTTCCATGCTTTGATTGGTCATGACTATGTAGCCAATGCCACTTTCCAAGTCTAGCATAAGCCGGGAGCTGAAACCATCAGTATTGCCGCCGTGGCCAATGATGCTGACTCCGTATTCGTTGATCCAAAAACCGTGGGCATTACGGGCTATGTTTGTACCTGGATAAGTCGAAGTGGGATTGTAGAGGGTATTCCAAGTTTCTGGACGTTCAAAGAGAGCCTTGCGCCCCAGCAGAGCCTGAGCAAATTTCTGTAAATCCTCCAAGGTACCGGCTGCTTGGCCAATTGAGTAGAGACCATATTCATAAAAAGCTGTCCCTAGTGAATTTCCCTTTGTATCATAGGCCTTAGACTCTTGGCGTTTTTTCTGGACATAGGGATTATCAGATAAGTCCGGTAGGAGAGCTGTCTTGTCCATGCCAAGCGGCTGGAAGATATGCTCGTGGGTATAGTCAGCAAAGGTCTGGCCGGAAATCCGCTCGACAATCAGAGAAGCGAGCCCAGCACCATAGTTGGAATAAGAGGTTACTGTTCCAGGTTCAAAGGACTGGACAGGCTGGAGCATGCGTAGATTTCCTCTATATTCTTATCACCTTTTGTGTAAGACAGAGATTCATCAAATCCCGTCTGATGATTCATGAGATCCAGCATCGTGATAGCTTTGTCGAAGTGCAGATTCTTAAGAAAATTCTCTGGCAGATAGGTCTTGATATCTGCCTCTAGGTCAATCTTTCCTTGTTCCCAGAGTTGCATGACAGCTATCCAGACGGTCAGCTTGGTCACAGAGCCCCAATCAAAGACGCTGCTGTTGTCAGCTTTGATGCCTTTTTCTTTATCCATATAACCGAAGTTGCCTTGGTAAATGGTGCTATCCTTGTCAAAGACTGCCGTTTCCATAGCGGCAGTCGTCTTTTCATGCTCCTTGACATAGTCTTGGATTTTCTGGCCAATCTGGTCACGTTCGATACCAGATGGGAGTTTCTGCTCTTCAGCCAGTGCGGTAATTGGCCGAAAGAGTCCTATAGTCAGAAAAGTTAAAAGGATTAGGGAAAATGTTTTTTTCATAGCTGGCTCCTTTCATATTAGAATACCCACCACTGATAGAGGGACCAATAGAGGATATTAGCGGCCACTGCTAAGGCAGATAGGCTGGTCACGGCTGTTAGGAAGAGGCGGCCTTTGCTGAGCTTTTCTCTGAACTTTCTGAAGAGAGGTAACAGAGCGGCTGCGGTTAGCAGGAGTCCCAAGGCAGCAAAGAGCATGTAGCGCCACTGAGCGATCTCGCTGAAATCTCCTGAAGTTGCTGACATGAATAGCAGAAAGAGATTGATTGGGACAGCCAAAATACCAACAGCTGTTAGAAGGTTCCAGACCTTCCAAGTGCGGTCTGGCTGGTCTTGTTTCTTGCGAAAGATAAGCCGATAGACTCCCAGAAGCGGGCTGACGAGGAGCAGGCCGAGGGCGTAGATGATAGCAAGTCCGGCCAAGCCTAGAACAACATAGTCTTTAAAGAAATCAAAGTCAGAGACTTTCTCATAGTCTGCAACAGCCACTGCGATATGGGTCTTGCCTTGGCTCTGATAAATGGTCCAGAAGTTGTTTGGCAATCGCTGATCGTCAGATGGTTCCTGCAAGTAGTCTGCGGAGGCTGGAATCATTTTAAAGATAGCTAGAGGGCCTTGATTAAAGTTGCGCAGAGTGCGATAATAGCCAGGACTGAACTGCTCTTGGGTTTCCTTGCTGGCTGTTTTACGTGGCCCAAAGACGAGCTCTGGCATTTGGAAATTATAATTTTGCTCTGTACCTTGATTGGTCATGACGACATAGCCGATACCGTGCTTCAAGTCCAACATTATCCGTGAAGTAGCGCCAGCTGTATTTCCGCCGTGGCCCAGCACAGTAGTACCGTATTCGTTGGCCCAAAAGCCATGAGCATTGCGGATGATATCCGTGTCAGGGTAGGTGGAACTGACAGTATAGAGGGTGTTCCAGGTCTCTGGGCGATCAAAGAGCGTCTTGCGAGTCAGCAGGGCTTGGGCGAACTTCTCCAAGTCTTTAAAGGTGCCAGTAGCCGCTCCGGTAGGATAGATGCTAGTGATGAAATGGTCCTTGCTCAGCAAGTTTCCTTTAGTGTCGTAACCCTTGGTTTCTTGACGCTTTTTCTGAACGTAGGAATTGTCTGATAGGTCCGGCAAAATAGCCGTTTTATCCATGCCCAGTGGTTGGAAAATATGCTCATGGGCATAGTCGGCAAAAGTCTGACCAGAGATCCGCTCGACAATCAGAGCAGCCAAGCCTGCACCGTAATTTGAATAAGCTGTGACTGTACCGGGTTCAAAAGACTGGATAGGTTGTTGTTCTTTAAGGATTTCTTCGATACTTTTGTCACTTCGCATGTAGAAGGTAGTCTCGTCAAATCCTGCCTGATGGTTCATCAGATCCAGCATGGTGATAGGCTTATCGTAACGGAGATTTTTGAGGAAGCCCTCTGGCAGATAGGTGCGGATGTCTTCTTCTAGGTTAATCTTACCTTGCTCCCAGAGCTGCATGACAGAGATCCAGACGGTCAGCTTAGTCACGGAGCCCCATTCAAAGACGCTATCATCATCGGCCTTGATCCCTTTTTCCTTATCCATGTATCCAAAGTTGCCTTGATAAATGGTACCGTCCTTATCAAAGACTGCCGTTGCCATGCCAGCTGTTGTTTTTTCATGTTCCTTGACATAGTCTTGGATTTTCTGGCCGATCTGGTCACGTTCGATACCAGAGGGTAGCTTTTGAGACTCCTCAGCCAGCGCAGTAGCTGGCTGGAAGAGCCCCAGAGTTATAATGGTTAGAAGAGTTAGAATAAATGATTTCTTCATGCGAGTCTCCTTTTTTCCTTATCCCTCAAGGGCGAAAGTAATACTTCTAAAAATGATTTTGCAAAAAATTTTAAACATTTTGAGTCTCCTTTTTATAGCACATACATTTCTTATTTCTTTCTATTTTAAAGTTCGATTCTCAAATATCCTTCAAGTAATTCTAAAATATTTCTAAAGTTTTTCGAATAGTCCATCTTTTATTGACTTAGCCTCTTATCCTTGCTACACTAGTGATAGGAAATTTCTGGAGGCGAGTGTTTATGGCTCATATTTTACTCATCGAAGACAACAGTGATATTCATGAAATTCTAAAAGATCTTTTTCAGAAGGAACACACAGTTTATTCTGCCTATTCGGGGACAGAGGGCATTTCGCTGTTTGAGCGGGAGGAGATTGATTTGGTTCTTCTGGACATCATGCTGCCGGGGAAGAATGGCGATGAAGTGTTGAGGGAAATTCGCAGCAGCAATGCTACGGTGCCAGTGGTTATGCTGACAGCCCTTGGGGAGAAAGCGCTGGTTAGCCAGTATCTGCTGAATGGTGCCAATGATTATATTGTCAAACCTTTCAATCTGGATGAGGTTTTTGCCCGTATCACCGTGCAGCTGCGCAGCCAGCAGGCTTTGACTGGCGAGGAAGAAGGCCAGTCCTTTAAAAATATCCGTCTGCTCAAGGCTACCTTTGAGGCGGTCTGCGGTGAGAAAAGCATCCGTTTGAGCAAGAAAGAATATCATATCCTCCAGCTCTTGCTCCGTCATCCCAAGAAGATCTACACCAAGGAAGAGCTCTTTGAGCAGGTCTGGGAAGAGAGCTATCTGCCTGGGGATAATACCCTGAATACTCACCTCAGCAATCTACGTAAGAAACTGGCTCAGTTGGACCCGACAGAGGAATACATAGAGACTGTTTGGGGACTAGGTGTCCGGCTCAAGGAGGACTGATATGTTGGTGTTAGTCATTTTATTTGCCCTTATCAGCCTGTTTTTGGGCATTGGTTTCATACGCTATCATCTGGCGGTCAAGGATGTGGCACATCAGATTCGTCTGAAGCGGCAGACAGGGAGCCAGAATCGTCTGGCTCCTGCTGCTCATGCACCTAGTATTTTGGAATTGACAGAGGAAGCAGAGCTGCTCTTTGGGGAACTAGATAAGACGACCTTTGTCGTCCAGCAGGAAAAGAAGACGCTGGATATGGCTATCAGTAATATCGCCCATGATATCCGCACCCCTCTGACCATTGCCAGCGGCTACACCCAGCAGCTGCTGAAGGATGATAGTCAGGAAAGTCAGCAGCTAATCAAAATTGCAGATAGTCTGGGAATGGTATCCAAACGGCTGGAAGCCTTGATGGAGTACCGCCGGCTGATGGAGGGGTGCCATTCGAGCCAATGTCCAGCCGACAGATATATCCCAGCTAGTAACCCAGCAGCTTTTTACTTATTATGATGCCTTTCAGAAAGCCCAGATTGACCTGCAGGTAGAGTTAGCTGAAGGTCTAGAGTTAGAGACAGACCCAGAAATTCTAGAGCGCATTGTCCAAAATATGATAAGCAATGTCCTCAAGCACGGCCGTAAGGCCGCCAGCATTTCTCTGAAAAAAGAGGGCGAGCATTGTATCTTTACCGTCAAAAATATCGTCCAGCAGCCTATCCAATATCTGGATAAGCTGACTAATCGCTTTTACTCAGAAAACCTATCCAGCAGCGAGGAGTCTTCAGGGCTGGGGCTCTACATCACCCAGCAGTTAGTCGAAATCCTAGGCGGAGACTTGACAATGAAAGCAGAGGACGACTGGTTTGAACTGGTTGTGACTTTGTAAAAAAGACTTGAAAAAGCAAAACAAGGAAGGCTCAGCTCTATCAGCTAGTCTCAAAATCCGCTCAAAAACCTCAGTTAATTTTCGAATTGGCGGAGGTTTATTTTTAGATTAAGTCGAAGAAAGGCATGATAAATATGCCTTTGTTTTGTGGTTTGAAAAGCCAATTATCCTAGAAAGGCCATTTTACCGGTCAAAGGGGAAAATCAGCCAACTGTTCTAAAACCTTGATATAACTGACTTGCAACTGACAGTTGACAATGATTCCAAGTTCAATCCCCCAAAAAGCAACTAGATTTTTTCTTTATTCCAAGTCCAGTCGCTAGAAAGGCAACTGGCTTTTTTGTTAATCTGAAAGCAGAAGCCGAGTTTTTGATTTCGGAATGAACGAGTCGCTGTCTTTGAAGATTTGGATCAAAAACTTGAGTTTAATTATATTATAAGGAGGTATTCTCATGAATACAGAAACAACTATCAAACCACAACCCAAACTAATTTTGCCGTTCTTGGCTTGGAACTTCGGCTGGACATGGGGATTCTGGCTGCTGGACATTATCCTCAAAAACCTTTGGCCAGACAATCCACCTACAGCCTATCTAGCTCTTGAAGCTATTCTAAATGGTATTGCTATGTTTGGGCCTATGCTGGCCAGTCTGATTGTACTGAAAAAGAAAGGCTTCAAGGCCATTTGCTCCTATCTCTTTTCAGGCAAGAAAGAGACCTGGCTCTACTTGCTAATCTATGGTGGCGGTCTGACAGCCTTCTATGCTCTAGCTTCTGGCGGCAAGCTGGTAGACGGCGCTTTAGTAAGCTTTCCTTGGTTTTTTATCTATTGTATTGTCCTATCAGGCGGGATTGAAGAATTCGGCTGGCGTGGCTTCCTACAGCCGGCCTTGGAGAAAAAGTTTTCTTTTTTTGTCTCTACCTTGATGACCGGTATTATTTGGGCCATCTGGCATATTCCTCTCTGGTTTTACGATCGCTTTTATGATCGAAGCCAGGATCTTTTCTCAGTTTTTATCATTTTCAGTATCTTTCTCTCTTTCTGGCTTGCTGCACTTTATAAGAAGACCCAGTCTGCCCTTGCTTGTAACATCTTTCATGCGCTCTCCAACACCCTCATCCCGACTTTTGTTGGGATAGCTCAAGCTAACAATCAATTGGATTTCTCTCAAGTCAATCCCTTCTTTTACTTTGGAGGTGTGATTCTCCTGACAATTTATAGTATCTATCTCTGGTATCGGACGGATAGGGAGGAAAAAGCACTTCCGTCTAAAGAAGAAATCTAGCATTGTATGAAGAGGTGACAAGCAGACTTTGCAGTCTCTCCACCTTGTGCTATAATAAGTGTCAATGAAAGAAAGTATAAAAAATAAGAAAGAATAGGTAAAACAATCCATGAATCTATCAGACAGAATCCAGTACCTGCGAAAAGTGCGGGGCATTTCTCAGGAGGGGCTAGCCGACCAACTCGGTGTGTCTAGACAGGCCGTTTCCAAGTGGGAGAGCGAGCAGAGTATGCCTGATTTGGATAAGATCATTTCCATGAGTGACTATTTTGAGGTGACCACAGACTATCTGCTCAAGGGAGTTGAGCCTGTAGTACAGAAAGAGGAAGAGCAGTCAATCAAGCACAGGAGGATAGCCAGCAATATTTGCTATCAGCTCTCTCTTGGCTTTATCGGTCTGGGCATCATCCTCTCCATTATCCTAGCTGATTTTCTCAAGATCAGTATCTTGCTAACGCCGGTGCTGATCGTTCAGGGAGTAGGGCTGCTGGTGTGGGGAACGGGCCGCAATCTATCCGAGATAAGACCTTCTTTTCAGGTTAAGCTAGCCTTGATTTTATTCTTGCTTTTTGTTCCCCTCGGATTTCTATCTAATGTTCTTTTTCCTATGGGCAAGATCTTTCCATATCCGACCAGTCTGGCAGCCAGTCTTGCCTTTGTCACTTTCTACCTTATCCTAGGAGTCTGCATCAGTCTGTTCTTGAAAAAGCAAGATTGGAAGCAGTGAAAGAAAGCCGATAAAGAGGGCTAGACCAGAAAGGGTGAAATCCGCTCATCATCCAATTAAAATCCGCTCAAAAAAACTCAGCTAATTTAGTGATTAGCTGAGTTTTTATTTTACAAATCTCTCTTCTTCAGTGTAGCCAGTCCTGCTAAGCTAAAGACCGTGATCAGACTGAGAGCAAAGATAGCTGTTTTGGTGATGACACCTGGTATTGAAGCGTCTCCGTAGACGAACTCCATCTTGATAGCCTTGAACCATTCATTATTGGCATCAACCATTTGACTAGGGAGGCCGAGTAAGATGTAGGTCATGATATAGGTGATAAAGACGACACTATAGTTTCGAGTCAAGTAGAGGACAAAGCTGGTAATGCAGTACCAAGCATAGGTACAGATGACCTGCATGACAAAGAGTATTGCGAATTGTCCCCAGAAATTAGCTGGCAGGGTTCCCATATTACCGCCGGTTCGGACAAATTCGATGACAATACCTAAAATGTAGAGCAGTATGAACTGCATAGGCAGTAAGCTACCGATAACCAGTGCTTTAGAGAAGTAATACTGGGTCCGAGTCTTGCCTGTAGTCAGGTTATTGTGATAAAGTTTGTCATTGAGATCAACACCGAGAAGCAAGCTAGTCATGACATTGCAGGCAATAAAGAGCATGCCGATGTTGTAGGAGACGACATCTATGGCAAAAAAGATACCGTTGTCGGAAATGGCGACTTGGGAAGTGAAAATGGCGAGGAGAATTCCAAAGATGCAGAAAGCCTGCACTCCCCAGAATCCTACGGAGCGGAAGAGACGGTAGTAATCCGCCTTGATACTATTAAACATGAGTGTTTCCTCCTTGTTGGTTGATTAAGTCTGTAAAGTATTTCTAAGTCTTTGTGGGCGTAGTAGATTTCCCCGATTGGGATGTCGGCTAGGACTAGTTCCTTGGCAATCTTGCGAATTTCTTGTACTTGGCCGGAAATATGCAGCTCATCTTCCTTGTTGCTTGGTCTGAGCTGGTAGCCGAGCTTGTCTTGCACTAAATGAGCAGCTTGCTTGATATTATCCGTTTTGAGGATGATATAGTCGCCGCTTTCTCGGTCAAATTCTTCCTTAGACAGCTCCTTGATGAAATGCCCTTGATTGATAAAACCAAAGCGAGTTGCTACTAGATAAAGCTCGGACAGGATATGGCTGGAAATGATGATAGTGATGCCCAGTTCTTGATTGAGGCGCTTGACCATTTCTCTAAATTCCTGAATCCCAACTGGGTCTAAACCATTGATGGGCTCGTCCAGAATGAGCAAGTCGGGACGCCCCAAAATGGCAATGGCAATGCCCAACCGCTGTCTCATCCCCAGAGAGAAGTTGCGGAATTTCTTCTTTCCAGTATCGGTCAGGCCGACATATTGAAGGGTTTCTTTGATGACTTTGTCAGCATTTGGAATGCCCCGGTCGGTACAGTAGTAGCGCAGATTTTCATAGGCCGACATGTGGGCATGAGCTACAGGGGTCTCGATGACAGATCCAGTATGGCTGAGAGCTTTGGTCCATTCTTGTTGGTTCTGAGAGCCTAGGACAGACACGGTCCCTCCGCTAGGATAGATGACTTGCGTGATGATTTTGATCAGTGTGGTCTTACCAGCCCCGTTTTTTCCGATGAGACCGTAAATCTCTCCTTTCTTGATGGAAAGGCTGACATCTTTCAGAGCATATTGATCACCGTATTTTTTAGTGAGTCCTTTCACTTCTAAAACATTTTGCATGATGTTTCTCCTTTAATTACTTTGTTTATACTTTTAGTATACAAACTAAATTTCAAATATTTCTCAAGAAATTCTAAAAATATTTCTAAAGAAATTTAAAATTGAAAAAGATTAAAATGAGCCAGTCGAGAACCGGCTCATTTTCTACTATAAATCCTTTTTGTGGAAAGTATAAAGACTTGCTGTGGTGAAGATTGTTCCTAAAAATAAGGCGATTAGAACAATTCTTAAGGTTATACCGTTGCTTTGAAGGGTCTCAAAATCAAAGCTCATTGTGAAATGCTGCAGCCATAGAGATTTGGGATAAAATTGAGCAAGAGCTCCGGTTAAGGATGCGCAGAAAAGGTAACCTCCCAAAGCAGCAATCATAGATTTACTAAGATAAAGAATAAAGGAAATAATAGCTGTCCAAGCAATGACAGTCAGGCACTGCACAAAGAATAGAAGAATAAACTGAAGCAGGAAGGTAGCGGATAAATCACCAATACCGTTTAGGATAGCTGCTAGGATAAAGTTGATGCTATAATAGAGAGCCAACTGCAGGAACGTTACGCAGACCATGACTAGGGCTTTAGAGACGAAGAAACTGGTACGGGAAACGCCGCTGGTTAATGTATTCTTGTAAAGCTGCTTGTTCAGATCTGTCCCGATGACGACCATAGAGAGGATAATGATGATAAATGTATTATTACCGATAGCGTTGGACACAGCTTGTATAAGCTGGACGGCATTTAATTTGCCAAAGACTGCGCTCAAGGTCGTCAGTAGAAAAATGAATTCGGTAATCCAAACAGCCTTGGAACGAAAGAAACGGTAAAAATCTGCTTGAAAAGTATGTAACATGTTTTTTTCTCCTTACTGGACTAAATCTGTAAAGTATTTTTCTAAATCTTTGTGAGCTGCATAGATACCATTGGCATGAATGTTGGATAGGACCAACTCCCTATTGATGTCATTTAGTTCCTGCTCTTGGGCGACAATGTGCAGTTCGTCAGATTTATCAGCGTCCTTGAGCTGATAGTGGAGCTTACCTTGGATGAGATTGGCGGCCTGTTCTCTATCGCTGGTCTTGAGGACGATATAATCTTCGCTGGCTCGGTCAAAATCGTCCTTGGTGAATTCTGCAACAAGCCGTCCTTGGTCAATCACTCCAAACTTGGTGGCTACCAGATAAAGCTCAGACAAGATGTGGCTGGAAATAATAAAGTGATTCCCAACTCTTGGTTGAGTCGCTGAATCATCAGTCGAAATTCCTTGATGCCAAGCGGATCGAGGCCATTTATGGGCTCATCTAAAATCATGAGTTCAGGCTTGTTTATAAGGGCAATAGCGATTCCTAGACGCTGCTTCATTCCTAGCGAAAAGTTACGGAATTTCTTTTTACCAGTATTGCTCAATCCGACATAGGCCAGGGTTTCCTTGATGAGCTGGTCGGGCTGGGCAATCTGGTGGACCTTGCAGTAGTAGTTGAGATTTTGATAAGCAGTCATCTGATTGTAAGCGACCGGTGTTTCGATGACAGTTCCTATTTTGCGCAGAGCTTCGTTCCATTCCTTAGAGTTCTGTGAGCCAAAGACAGACACGGTTCCGCTGTTGGCATGAATGAGCCGGCTAATGGTCTTGAGAAGAGTGGTTTTGCCAGCTCCGTTCTTGCCAATCAGTCCATAAATATCACCTTTCTGGATTGAAAGACTCACATGATCAAGGGCATATTGCTGGCCATATTGTTTGGTAACTTGCTTTACTTCTAAAACAGTTTGCATGGTATATTCTCGCTTTCTTAGATTTGATTTTAGTATACAAGCTAGACTTCAAATATTTCTCAAGAAATTCTAAAATATTTCTCAAGAAATGCAGAACAACCAATCGGCTGACTGTCTGCTTGGGGTGTTCATTTTTTATGTTAAAAGATGTCAAGTTCTCAAAAGCAACAAAGGTTTCAGCAATGCTTTGCGAAGAAGAATAGTCATTGCTAGACCTGTAGCTAGTTAAGCTGTTCTGGTATAAGTTGAGGGTCGAATTCTTCTTTGGTAAATTCTGTGACAAGCTTGTCTTGTTCCAGAATGCCAAATTTGGTGGCGACCAAGGAAAGTTCAGATAGGATGTGACTGGAAATGATAAGGGGTGTTCCTAGTTCTTGGCTGATTCGCTGGATCATGAGGTGGAATTCCTTGATATCAATAGGCCTCAGATTATTAAAAGGCTCATCCAATATCAGCAGGTCTGGCTTATCAATAAGGGTGATAGCGATGCCTAGCCGCTGCTTCATGCCTAGGGAAAATTCACTGAATGTTTTCTTGCCAGTCTTGGTCAGGCCGGTATAAGTTAGGCATTCTTGGATAACCCTATCAGGATTGTCAACCTTTCGATCAATGCAATAATAGAGTAGATTATCAAAGGCCGCCAGATGCTCGTGGGCAATCGGTGTTTCGATGATAGCTCCGCTTTGCTTGAGCGCCTTCTTCCATTCCTTCTGATTGTCAGCAGAGGCAAAGAGAGCAGTGGTTCCGCTGCTGGCATGAATGAGCTGAGAAATCATCTTAATCAGGTTAGTTTTTTCACTCCCTTTCTTGCCAATCAGTCCATAAATATCGCCTTTTTGGATAGATAGGCTGACTTGATCAAGGGACTCTTGCTGGTTGGATTGTTTCGTAATATGTTTAATTTCTAAGATATGCTGCATGGTGATACTCCGTTTCTTTGTGCTTACTTTTAGTTTACAGCCTAGACTTCAAATATTTCTCAAGAAATTCTAAAATATTTCTAAAGAAATGCAGAACCAATCCAAAAGCAATAAAAAAGCAGCCAAAGGGCTGACTGCTTAGATTTATAAGTCTCTGTGCTGAAAGGCTTGGTAACCACCTAAGAGAGAACCAGCTAGGATAAGGAATAAGAATAGTTCAGAATTTATCTGAGGGAAAACGATGACGAGGCTAGACTGAAGCATGATCAGGGCGAAAAAGCCGAGATAGCTGGCTAGGGTGGAGCGGGTCAGATAGAGGAGACAGGTAACTACGGAACTGCAGGTCATAATAAAGAGAAAGGAGCGAAAGAAAGACAAGGAGAAGCTCCAGAAAAAGTTCTTTGGCATAGTCCCAAGTCCGTGGAAGAGGCTCCCAAAGATAAAGGCTACAGCAAAGGCTGCCACTAGTTGAAAGATGATAATTATGACAAGAACAGCTATTTTGGATAAGTAAAATTCTTTCCGAGAAACCCCGCTAGCCAATATATTTTTGTATAGTTTTCTAGTCAGGTCACGACCTAGCAGAAAGATGATGAGCACAAGGACAGTAATCATGACAAAGGGCAGGAAATCTTTAGCAAGCTGCCCGATAGCTTCAAATCCTGTCCAACCTTGGGGATGACTATTTCTTCTGGATCAGAAGATGTAGAGATATAAAAATTAAAGTTTCTTTCACCAAGAGAGCTGATGAAAATGAGAAAAAAGAGCAGCCCTTCTATTAGCCAAAAAGGTTTGGAGCGGACAAGCTGGTAGAGCTCCGCCTGAATAGTATGTAACATGAAATCTCCTCTGAATGATTAAGATTGTTCCTGTTTTTTTATAAATCTTTCTTTTTGAAAACCATCAGCCCGCTACCTAGAAAGAGCAGGGTGACCGTTACCACTGTCAGGATAGCCTTGATAACAGCTCCGCTATCTGCTGCCATATTTGTGTTAAAACGCAGAGTCAGATAGATCAGCCATTCATTGTCAGGGTAAAAGATGAGGGGAATAGTCAGTAAGGTACCGCCAAGGAAATAGGTCAGAAAGATAGACACGATGGAGTGGCTGGCATAGAGTACAAAGAAATGATGGCAATCCATGTAACCGTGCTGAGAAATTTAATGAAGAGAGCAGTTCCCAGCTGAGGCAAAAAAGAGCTGGGGGCACTTCCAATTCCGTTGGATAGACTAGCGGTCACAAAGGAGATAGATAAAATCAGCAGGAAGTGAAAGGCTGCGATGCTAACGCAAACAAAGAATTTAGAAAAATAATAGCTGAGCTTAGAGATGCCGTAGCTCAGGCAGTTTTTATACAGTTTCCGAGACAGATCTACTCCAAGGACCATACTGAGACCAATGATGGTGAAAAAGAGTAGACTGTCTGTATTGCCTGCAAAATAGTCCAGAGCTTGAAGGCCGGTTAATTTTCCTAGAGATTGACTAGCAGCCGCATTGCTGGAGATATTTGCTCCAAAATGAATATTTGCATGGAAGAAGGTTGTTGAGATAATCGCACAGAATAATAAAAACTCAGTAATCCAAAAGCCTTTTGAGCGCATGAGCCGGTAAAAATCGGCTCGAATGAAATCCATCATGATAAGCCTCCCTTTTTCATTCGACCAAGTCTGTAAAGAAGTTTTCTAGGTTTTGTCGTGCATAGTAAATCTCCTGCACCGGTATATCTGCGACCGCAAGTTCCTTGACAATCTTGCTAATCTCATGCGAATGGGTAAAGATATGAATCTCGTCAGAGGCATTGACCACCTTGATACGATGCATGAGCTGGTCGTGAATCAGCCGGCTGGCTTCTTCCAACTGCGACGTTTTAAGCACGATATAGTCTTCGCTCTGTTCTTCAAACTCCGCTTTGAAATCTCGCGAATCAGTCGTCCTTCCTCGATAATGCCGAACCGGTTACCCACCAAGTAGAGTTCAGACAGGATATGGCTGGAGATGATAAAGGTCATGCCCAACTCTTCGTTTAGTCGCTGCACCAGCTGGCGGAATTCCTTGATGCCGACCGGATCCAGGCCATTGATAGGCTCGTCTAGTATCATCAGGTCAGGTCTGGTAAGAAGCGCGATAGCCAGACCCAGCCGTTGTTTCATCCCGAGTGAGAAGTCGCGGAATTTTTTCTTGCCGGTATCCGTCAAGTCCACGTATTCCAAGGTTTCAAGGATGACCTTATCCGCATGGGGAATATGGCGGAGCTTGCAGTAGTAGCTGAGATTTTCATAGGCTGTCAGGTGGTTGTGAGCGACCGGTGTTTCGATGACCGAACCGACCCGTTTGAGGCTCTGCGTCCATTCTTGATAGTTCTGAGAGCCAAAGAGGGAGACATTACCATTGCTTGCTTCCAAGAGCTGGGTAATAACCTTGATCAGAGTGGTCTTTCCGGCTCCGTTCTTGCCAATCAAACCGTAAATATCTCCTTTTTTTATCGTCAGACTCACATCGGTCAGAGCGTACTGCCGGCCGAATTTCTTGCTGACTTGCTGTAAAACCAAAACATTTTCCATGATTGAGTCTCCTTTTCATGATGTTAGGAGAGAAAACTCCTCTTCTTATTTAATTAGTATAGCGCCAAACCTTCAAATATTTATAAAGAATTTCTCAAATATTTCTAAAGTTTTTGATGAGGATTAAAAGCAAGTGGCAAATTGTGGAACTCTTAATCTTCAATTTCCAGCTCGTACAATCCCCTGACTGCGTTGCAGGCGTAGATTTTCTTCGCTTGAGCCAGATCTGCCAGAGTCAGAATCTTCTCAGTAGCTCGACCCTTATCTAATAACTGCTGACGGTAGATGCCCTTGAGCAGGCCTAGTTCAGCTGGAGGCGTGTAGAGTTTGCCGTTTAGCTCCAGTAGCAGATTGCCGATAGAAGTTTCCAGTAGCTGGCCTTGGGCATTGTAGTAAATCTGTTCTTGCTGCTCCAAGGTCAGATGTGGCCGATGGCTGGTTTTGAAATAGGTAAAAGGCTGGGCTAGATTGGCTGTCTGCTCTACAAGTTTTGCCTTTCTGAAAGTATCCGTCAGTGGCAGTAGAGGAGTCGTTTCTAGCTCAATACTACCGTCTTTTTTTAGAGCTATACGCAGCCTGTAATCCTGTCCTTTGTCTAGCTGAGTGCAGGTTTCTTCTAGCTCTTGCTTCAGTTTGTCTTGGTCAAAAGGATAGGCGAAGTAGCTGGCTGCTTCTGTCAGTCTTTGCAGGTGTTGTTCTTGCAAGGTTAGCTTTCCGTCCGTCACTTTTCCTGTAGAAATCAGGTCGAATCGTGGATTTTTCCGATAGAGGACGGCAGATTTTTGCTGGGTTTCGATGTATTCAGATTTCCAGGTGCTGTCCCAAGTGATGCCGCCGCCAACGCCATAGATGGCTTTCCTTCCCTCCAGCTGAATGGTGCGGATGGCAACGTTAAAAATCCGTCTCTGATCTGGCAGGCAGATACCTACTGTACCGCAGTAGACCCCGCGGGCAGCTTTTTCTGTCGCCTTGATGATAGCCATGGTCGAAATCTTAGGAGCACCTGTAATGGATCCGCAAGGAAAGAGCGCCTTGAAAAGCTCTGCCAGCCCGACTCTCTCCTGCAGCTGGCTTTTAATGGTAGAGGTCATCTGCCAGACTGTAGAGTATTGTTCGACGCTGCAGAGATGCTCAACCCGCTCGCTGCCTGTTTGAGAAATACGGTTCATGTCATTACGGAGCAAATCGACAATCATCATATTTTCTGCTCGGTTTTTGGCATCCTGGGCCAGCCATGCAGCCCGCTCTCTATCTTGCTCTAAGGTCAGTCCTCGATTGGTAGTTCCTTTCATAGGACGAGTGGTCAATTGACCTCGCTGCTCCTCGAAAAAGAGCTCAGGGCTGATGGACAAGATGGCAGTCTCGTCATGCTCTACATAGGCATTGTAGGCTGCATTTTGCTCAACGACCAGCCTGTTGTAAATAGCCAGGCTATCCTCAGGATTGAGCTCCGCGCACAGCTGCACCGTGTAGTTGACCTGATAGGTATCGCCCTGGCGGATATGACGATGAATGGTCTCGATATCTTTCTGGTATTCTTGCTCAGAAGTCAGCCCCTGCCAAGAAGCTGGCATTTCCACTTCCTCATAGGTCAAGGGAATGGAAGCCTGCTCGGCCTTATCGTGGATAGTAAAGTAGAGGAGGTATTCTTTCTGGAGCGGAGCGGAATGAACTTGGAACTTTTCCTCAAAGGCTGGCGCTGCTTCATAGCTGACATAGCCGACAGCATAGTATCCTTTCTCCTGCCAACCCTCAATCTCTGTCAAAAGTTCTTCCACTTGGTCCAGGCGGCGAGTCTTTAGCTCCTTGATGGGATTCGTAAAAATCAGGCGTTGGCCCAACTGCTTAAAATCAATAATCGTTTTCTTGTGCATAAAGTTATTTTATCATAAGATAATTTGAATGAAAACGGATTTATCGGATGAGACAATCATTCTTTTCTAATGGTTGATAGATTAGAAAGTAGCTAGGTATACTATTTTAAAAAAGAAAGAACGAGATTTACATGAAATCGAATAAATTGTTATTGGTAAATGGAGTTGCCAGTATCTTAGGAGGCCTTTTAATCCTTTACGCTTCTTCTAAGCGATGGCACTGGGAAATAGTTGCTTTAGTTCCCAAGATGGTCGAAAAGTCTGACTGGGGCGTCCTGATCATACTGATCAGCTTGCTGTTTCTTTGTCTTTCCCTAGCTGGAATGGCTCATTATAGTGAAGAGCCAAGAGTCAATAAGATGAGCCATAAGCTTCTCTTTTTCGCCTTTCTTGCAGGAATCATTCCATTTTTGGGGAACTTGGCTGGCGTTCTAGCTATCATATCGGGGATTTTTTATCTTCAAGATATACCCAAATTCAAGAGCGATGACAAAGCTGACTAACCCATGCTTTCTCCTGCTCGAAAGCCCTCGAAAATTATGATAAAATAAGGGAATGACAAAACCTTAAAAGGAAGCCTTATGAAAAAAATAAATGAATCTTATAAACTGATCGTCTTTGCGGCGCTTGCTCTGGCCTTGGTTCTCTATATCGGGAACATCTGGTCTGGTTTGCAGAGTTTGACTTCGGTTTTTTCGCCTATTATACTGGGTGGAGTTCTAGCCTTTATCTTTAATGTTCCGATGAAAGCTGGAAGACTTCTTGGGCAAATGCCGAGTCCCTCAGAAGTTGCAGCGCGGTTTGGCCTTAATTTTAGAGGTGCTGATTTTAGCTCTTATTATGACGGGGATTGTCTCCATCGTAGTGCCGACTTTGACCACAGCGGTCAATCAGCTGAGTGCGACAATCGGTAAAGTAGCGCCTCAGGTAGCCAAGTGGCTGCAGCAGTCTGGCTTGCTTTCCTCTAGCCAGCTGAAAGATTTGACCAAGCAGCTGCAAAACAGTGACATTGTCAACCGAGCCATCTCTCTTCTGGGCAGTCTGACGGGCAATATCTCTGCTATCTTTGGCAATTTCTTCTCTGTCATCATGTCTATCTTTCTCATGTTTGCCTTCTTGAGCAGCAAGGAGCATTTGCAGACAATTACTAGCCGTCTCTTGCAAGTCCTCCTTCCTGAGAAGGCTGTGAAACGCCTATCCTATGTCGGTTCTGTCATTGTTGAGACCTATGATAAGTTTCTGATGGGGCAGATGATAGAGGCCGTCATTGTTGGGATTTTAGTCTTTATCGCCTACTCTCTAACAGGTCTGCCTTATGCCGCCTTGACAGGGGTTTTGGCCGGAGTGCTCTCTTTCATTCCCTACATCGGGCCATTCTCAGCTTGTGCTCTGGGAGCTATCTTTATCTTCACCGACAGCCCTTGGAAAGCTCTTCTCTCGATTGCAGTCTTTCAGCTGGTGCAGCTGATTGAGGGCAACATTATCTATCCGCGCGTGGTCGGCCAGTCCGTCGGACTCCCAACTCTCTTTACCCTAGCCGCCGCCCTGATTGGGGGTAACCTCTTTGGCTTGGTCGGCATGATTTTCTTCACGCCTATCTTTGCAGTTATCTACCGCTTGGTTAGAGAGTTTGTTGTGGAGAAGGAGGAGAAAAAGCGTTAGTAAAAGAATGAAAAGAAACCAGCGAGATTTTATTCTCGCTGGTTTTTCTTTTCCAAGGTCATAATTTCTACCTATAGCAAACAATAATTTCAGTCAATGGTGCTTCTAAAATGGGGGTTTTGGACTGGTTGGCGAGATAGGTTATAGTTTTAGACTATATCAAACTCTGGGAAATTCCAATTATACAGAGGGGGGATTTTCTGATAAGATAAAATCAAGAAAAATTTTGGAGGACGTTTATGTCAACGACTATCATTGGTTTCCCACGTTTGGGCGAATTCCGCGAATTGAAATTTACAACAGAAAAATACTTTAGACATGAAATCTCAGCAGAAGAGCTTCTGGCTGCAGCTAAGGAGCTGCGCGCTAAGCACTGGAATATTGTTAAGGAAAAAGGAATTTCAGAGATTCCGTCAAATGACTTTTCTCATTATGACAATGTGCTGGATGCGGCCTTTCTCTTTAACGTGGTGCCGTCATCTGTGCAAGGCTTGGAGTTGACTGACTTGGAGCGGTATTTTGCCTTGGCTCGTGGTTATCAGGGTGAAAAAGGGGATGTCCGCGCCCTTCCGATGAAGAAATGGTTTAACACTAACTACCACTATATCGTTCCTAAATTTGAAAAAGAAACTCAAGTCAAACTGGCTGGACATAAGATTTTTGATGAATTTGCAGAAGCTAAAGAGTTGGGCTTGGTAACCCGTCCAGTAGTGGTCGGACCATTTACTCTCCTACAAGTGTCTGACTTTGAAGACGGTGTGGCACCAGCTGACTTTGTTGATGCCCTGGCTGCAGCCTATCAAGAAGTCTTTGTAAAATTAGCAGAGCTGGGTGCAAAGCGTATCCAGCTGGATGAGCCAAGTCTGGTCAAGGATCTGTCAGCAGAAGAAAAAGCTCTCTTCTTGGACCTTTATAAGAAGCTTCTGGCAGACAAGAAAGGTCTTGAAGTCTTGGTTCAAACCTACTTTGGTGACGTTCGTGACATCTATGCAGATCTTGTAGAGTTGCCAGTAGATGCGATTGGTTTGGACTTTGTCGAAGGCAAGAAAACACTTGAACTTGTCAAAGGTGGCTTCCCAGCTGACAAGACTCTCTATGCAGGGATTGTCAATGGTAAGAACATCTGGCGCAATAACTATGAAAAAGAGCTTGGCGGTACTTGAGCAAATCCCAGCTGAAAACATCGTCTTGACAAGCTCATGCTCACTGCTCCATGTGCCATTTACAACGGCTAATGAAGATTTTGAACCAGCAATCTTGAACCACTTTGCCTTTGCGGTAGAAAAAAATTGGATGAAATCCGTGACTTGGATGCTATCCGCAATGGCAGCGGTGCAGAAGCACTTGCTGCTAACAAAGAACTCTTTGCGACTGAACGTGTGGGTGAAAATGCGGAACTTCGTGCTCGCATCGCTGGTTTGACTGACGCTGACTACACTCGCCTGCCAGTCTTTGCAGAACGTGAGGAAATCCAGCACAAGACGCTCAATCTGCCACCGTTGCCAACTACCACGATTGGTTCCTTCCCTCAAACCAAGGAAGTCCGTGCCAAACGCTTGGCCTTCCGCAAGGGTGAGCTGTCAGCAGAAGACTATGACAAGTTCTTGGCTGAGCAGATCGATGAATGGATCAAGTGGCAAGAAGAAGTCGGCTTTGATGTGCTGGTGCACGGTGAGTTTGAGCGTAATGACATGGTTGAGTACTTCGGTCAAAACCTGTCAGGTTACCTCTTCTCTAAATGGTTGGGTACAATCATACGGTATGCGTGGGGTGAAACCACCAATCATCTGGGGTGATGTGACTCGTCTCAACCCAATTACTGTTAAATGGTCTAGCTATGCACAAAGCCGTACTGACAAACCTGTTAAAGGTATGTTGACTGGTCCAGTAACCATCCTCAACTGGTCATTCCCGCGTGAAGACATCTCTATTAAAGATTCAACTCTTCAAATCGCTCTTGCTATCAAGGATGAAGTGCTTGACCTTGAAGCTGCTGGTGTGAAGATTATCCAAATCGACGAGGCTGCTCTTCGTGAGAAATTGCCACTCCGTCGCAGTGACTGGTACGAAGACTACCTTGACTGGGCAATTCCAGCCTTCCGTTTGGTACACTCAACAGTAGCGCCTGATACGCAAATCCATACTCACATGTGCTACTCAGAATTTACCGATATCATCCCTGCTATCGACAACATGGATGCGGACGTGATTTCCTTTGAAGCTAGCCGCTCTAACTTGGAAATCCTGGATGAGCTCAAGGCTAAGAACTTCCAGACAGAAGTAGGACCTGGAGTTTACGATATCCACTCACCGCGCGTGCCAAATGAAGGGGAAATCGACCACACCATCGAAGCTATCTTGGCTAAGGTGCTAAAGCAGCAAGGTCTGGATCAACCCTGACTGTGGTCTTAAAACTCGTGGTATCCCAGAAACCAAGGCTAGCTTGGTGCGCTTAGTAGAAGCAGCCAAAGCAGCTAGAAAACACTTGAAATAATCCTCCTCGAACCTCAAAAGTTGATCTTGATGGAGGAACATACCAAAATTGAAGCGGAGCTGACAATCCTGCAGGAGTTGTTCTCCTAGGATTGTCCTCGGCTATCGCTACCATCATTGAAAGGAACTTTTTGTTATATGGTTCGTCGTCATACACCCAGTCTCTCATTTGAAGTATTTCCTCCCAATCCGGCAGTAGGCAATGATAAGATTTTTCAGGCATTGAGAGAGATGCAAGATTTGGCTCCTCACTTTATCAGTGTGACGGCCAGCAATAATAAGTTTGACATTGAGGAGACGACGGTTCGTTTGACTGAGTTCATCGCCAACGACCTCAAGATACCGACGATTGCCCACCTACCCGCGGTTTATCTGACCAAGGACATGGTGTCCAACATTTTGCAGTCTCTAGATCGGGTTGGTGTCCATCAGATTTTTAGCTTTGCGAGGGATGTTTTTTTCCAGATGTAGCACCTAAGGAAGATTTTTACTTATGCGACTGACTTGATCGAATACATCAAGACAGAAGCACCGCACTTTGACATCATCGGAGCTTGCTATCCAGAGGGCCATCCGGATTCGCCAAATCAGATTTCGGATATTCAAAATCTGAAGAAAAAGGTGGATGCTGGCTGTTCTAGTCTGGTCACCCAGCTTTTCTTTGACAATGAACGTTTTTACGACTTTCAGGACAAGTGCATTTTAGCGGGTATTGAAGTGCCCATCCATGCTGGGATTATGCCGATTCTCAATCGCAATCAGGCTCTGCGCCTGCTCAAGACCTGTGAGAATATCAAGCTGCCAAGAAAAATTCCGGGCTATTCTGGATAAGTACGAACATGACCCAGAGTCTCTGAGAGCAGCTGGTCTGGCTTATGCTGTGGATCAAATTGTTGACTTGGTGACCCAGGATGTGGCGGGCATACACCTTTATACTATGAATAACGCCGCAACAGCCTATCATATCTATAAGGCTACCCATGCTCTCTTCAATCATAATCCATCTGTCCAATCTTTTTAAGATGAATGAAGAAACCACTAATCAGATTCAGTTGCTGTTTAGTGGTTTTTGTTTTATAATAAGGATAAAAATTTTATCCAAATCTAAGGAGGGGCTGATGGAGCATTCGCTGACCTTGGTTAAGTCTATGCAGTTTGGCCAAGAAGATTGTTTTTTTGCCTTCTGCGGTTATTCGAAAACGGAAGCCCATCATAGCTTTGGGCCGGCTGTCCGGGATGTTTATGTCATTCATATCGTACTGGAGGGACGGGGGACTTACTCCGTGGGCAATCAGCGCTATGATTTGCAGGAAGGGCAGGGCTTTGTGGTGCCGCCAGGTCAATCGGTCTTTTATCAGGCTGACAGGGAAGAGCCTTGGTCTTATGTCTGGATGGGACTGGGGGGGCGTCTCTTGCCTCGCTATCTGCAGGATCTGGGCTTACAGTCTGGCCAGTGGTCTTTTGAGCTGACCTCTTTGCAGGAATTTAAGGCCTTGGTCTTTGAAAGTCTGGCCTATGAGGGCAGTGGAATAACTGCTGAACTGGCTCTGCAAAGGCAAGTTTATCGATTTCTAGAACTCTTGTCCCAACGTCTTAAGCAGACATCCTTAATCACGGAAAGCCGTCGGGTCAATCCTTATGTCCAGCAGGTCTTGGAACTACTGAGCAGTCATCTGCCAGAAAGTTTATCTGTGCAGGAGTTGGCGCAGAAATTGGCGCTGCACCCTTCCTACCTATCTCGGCTTTTCAAGGATGAAGTAGGCAAGGGGATCAAGGAGTACAGCAATGATTTGCGACTCAATATGGCAGCTGATTTGCTGACGGGCAGCCAGCTTTCGGTGGAAGAGATTGCCAATAAGACAGGCTTTGCCGGAACACAGAGCTTTTCAAAAGCCTTCAAGAAGGCGCGTGGCCAGTCACCCTTGAACTTTCGCAAGGCTAGCTCTCATCTGGGACAGGAGCTGTAAAAAGTCACATTTGGATAAATAATACTAGAAAGAAAGGCTTACCAAAAGGGGTGGCCTTTTTTATAATGAAAGTGGAAGTTTGATTGCAGACTGTGAAAGGAGAAGACCATGAATAAGGCGAGTATTTGGTTTAACGAAGAGTGCAGGCAATTTCATCTGACTAACGGTGAGATTTCTTATATCTTTCGGGTTTATGAGGATGGTAAACTCTTGCAGCTTTACTACGGAGCGGTGGTACCAGAGCGGGATTATTCTTATTTGGTGGAGCTGCAGCATCGGCCCATGACGACCTATCGGAAAGAAGGAGATTTACGCTATTCTTTGGAGCATGTGCGGCAGGAATTTCCAGAATACGGCACGACAGATTTTCGTCATCCCGCTATCTGTCTGCGGCAGGAAAATGGCTCGCGTATTACTGATTTTGTCTATGTCAGTCATCAGATAGTAGATGGTAAGCCTGCTTTAGAGGGGCTGCCCGCTACTTATACAGAGACTCAAACGGAGGCTAAGACTCTTATTCTAATCCTACGAGATGAGGTGACAGAAGTAGAAGTTCAGCTGTTTTATACGATTTTTGCTGATTGGCCGGTTATCGCTCGCTCTAGCAAAGTGATTAATCAAGGCAGGGAAGCTTGCTATTTGGAATCTCTAGCTAGTCTGTCGCTGGATCTGCCAGATGCTGATTATAACTGGCTGCAGCTATCAGGAGCATGGGCTCGGGAACGCTATATCAAGGAGCGTCCGCTTCAGCAGGGGATTCAGTCTATTGAGTCAACCCGCGGCATTTCCAGTCCCCACCACAATCCCTTTGTGGCTCTTAAGCGACCGGAAACGACTGAATTTTCAGGATCAGTGCTAGGAGCTGCTTTGGTGTATTCAGGTAATTTTCTCATTCAGGCTGAGGTGGATACCTATGATGTGGCACGGATGCAGCTAGGCATTAATCCTTTTGGTTTTGAATGGAAGCTGGCTGCGGGCCAGTCCTTTACCAGTCCAGAGGCTCTACTGGTTTACTCTGAGCGGGGCCTCAACGGCATGAGTCAAGTCTTTCATCAGCTATTTCGTCAACGTCTAGCTAGGGGCTACTGGCGCGAGCGAGCGCGTCCTGTTCTCATCAATAACTGGGAAGCTACCTATTTTGACTTTAGTGAGAATCAGCTGCTGGAACTTGCTGAAAAGGCTCAGGAAGTAGGAGTGGAGCTCTTTGTGCTAGATGACGGATGGTTTGGCCAGCGGACTAACGATCGCGCTGGGCTGGGGGATTGGTTTGTTAATCCAGAAAGGCTGCCGAAGGGGCTGGGCTCGCTAGCAGAGCGTATTCACGGTTTGGGCATGCAGTTTGGTCTTTGGTTTGAGCCGGAAATGGTCAATAAGGACAGCCAACTCTACCGAACTCATCCTGACTGGCTGCTGGCAGTGCCAGATAGACAGCCCCACCATGGTCGGAACCAGTTTGTTTTGGACTATTCTCGGCCGGAAGTAGTGGATGAGATTTTTGAGCGTCTATCAGCGGTTATCGAGGAAGCGCAGCTGGATTATATCAAATGGGATATGAATCGCCCTCTGACGGATGTCTTCTCAGCTGCTTGGTCAGCCGATCAGCAAGGAGAGATTTTTCACCGCTATGTCTTGGGTGTTTATGACTTGTATGAGCGTTTAATCAGTCGGTATCCGAGACTGTTATTTGAGGCCTGCTCTTCAGGTGGAGGCCGCTTTGATCCAGGTATGCTCTATTATGCTCCTCAGGCTTGGACTAGTGATGATTCGGATGCTATCGAGCGCTTGAAAATCCAGTACGGGACTAGCCTTCTCTATCCGCTTTCGTCTATGGGGGCTCATGTCTCCATCGTGCCCAATCACCAGACCAATCGTCTGACTCCGTTGAAGACGCGGGCAATGTCGCCTTTTTCGGTTCCTTTGGCTATGAGCTGGATCTTAATCAGCTAAGCCCAGAGGAATTGGCTGAAGTCAGGGAACAGATAGCTTTTTACAAGCGCCATCGAGATCTGATTCATAATGGAACTTTTTATCGACTGCGGTCGCCATTTAAGGGAGATGGACAGACAGCTTGGATGGTTGTCAGTCAGGATCAGAACACTGCACTTTTAGGCACTTTCAAGGTCCTCAATCAAGTCAATCGCTCTCATCAGCGTTTGCAACTGAAAGGACTGGCTGCGGATACGGTCTATCGGCTAGAGGGGCGTGCCTATACGGGGGCTGAGCTTATGCGAGTTGGGCTGGTCACCACGGACGCTTCCAGCGGTCAGCTTCTGGAGGATTCTGAGCAAAAGCCTAGCTATGACTTTGATTCCAAACTCTGGCTGTTTGAAGCAGAGGATGAGTAGATAAGATGGGAAATAAAAAGAGCAGAAGGAACAAGCTGATTAAAAGCTGTCCTTCTTGTTTTTTATGAGAAAAAAGGATAGTACCATTATCTCTGATAATTCTATAGGAAAAGGCTTTTAAAAAGGTATATAATAGAGTGAAGCTTTTATAAAATAGAGCTGAGTCAGAATGGGAGAATTTGTAAAAAATGAAGAAAGCATTTGCCAGTTTGGATTATTAGTAGAAAGCATTCGGCAAATGCGAGGAAGAGGAAGCCTTATGACAAGAAAAATCATCTTTCTGGATGTGGACGGTACCATCATCGACTATGACAATCATATACCGGAGTCTGCTGTGGTCGCCATTCGCAAGGCACGGGAAAAGGGTCATCTGGTCTATGTCTGTACCGGCCGCAGCAAGGCTGAGATGCCGCCGGAAATCTGGGATATTGGCTTTGATGGCATGATTGGTGGTAACGGCTCCTATGTGGAGCATGAGGGGCAGGTTATTTTGTACCAGCTGATTCCGCGAGATGTCGCTAAAAGGCTAGTCGACTGGCTTCAAGAGCGGGGGCTAGAGTTTTACCTAGAGAGTAATAACGGTCTATTTGCAAGCAAAGGCTTCCGTGAAGCAGCACGGCCAGTGCTTCGGACCTATGTACTTGGAAAAGGTGCCAAGCCAGAAGAAGTAGTAAATATGGAGGCCGAAGAAGCTCTTCACGGCTTGGTCTATGGAGGAGAGCTCTATCGGGACGACCTGAACAAAGTCAGCTTTATTCTCAGAAGCTACCAAGACCATCTGGATTCCAAGGCAGCTTTTCCTGAGCTCAAGGCAGGTACGTGGGGTGGCAAGGGCGAGCATGCTCTCTTTGGTGATTTAGGAGTCAAAGACATTACCAAGGCGCATGCCATTGAGGTTCTGCTGAAGCATCTTCATGCTGACAGAGCAGATACTCTGGCTTTTGGCGATGCCAAGGTTGATATTCCTATGCTGGACTATTGTCAGGTCGGCGTTGCTATGGGAAATGGCGGAGCGGAAATCAAGGCCATGGCCGATCTGGTGACAGACTCGGTCAGCCAAGATGGTCTCTACAAGGCCTTTGAAAAGTTAGAACTCATCTAAAGGAGATGTGAATGATGGCAAACTCTTTATCTGATGCGGCATGGCCAAACGCTTTTTAATCTGCGCCATAAGGTGCAGGGCTGGTGCGATGCTCCTCTGACCGATTTTGGCGTCTATCAGGCCAAGGTGGCAGGGCAATATTTTAAGGATGCCGGTATTACTTTTGACGATGCTTATAGCTCTACTCAAGAGCGGGCCTGTGATACCTTGGAATTGGTAACGGACGATAAGCTTCCCTATAAGCGTGTCAAGGGGCTCAAGGAGTGGAACTTTGGCACCTTTGAAGGGGAAAGTGAAGACCTCAATCCACCCCTGCCTTATAAAGATTTCTTTGTGACCTATGGCGGTGAATCACAAGATCAGGTGCAGGAGCGTATGGCAACGACCATTCTTCAGCTCATGCAAGAGACAGATGGTCAGTCTGTGCTCATGGTCTCCCATGGCGGAGCTATGGCCAATTTTGCCAGAGCTTGGCAGAAAAACTGGCGTCTGGATGACCTAGGTCACATGACCAACTGCGGGATTTTGAAGTTTACTTTTGAAAAGGACCAATTTTACCTAGAAGAGGTCATCGGTCACGATTTTAGCGATTGGGAGGGAAAATGAAAGATTTATATTTGATGCGACACGGGCAGACTTTTTTTAATCAAGAAGGCTTGGTACAGGGAGCTTGCGACTCTCCTTTGACAGAACTGGGACAGGATCAAGCTCGGCAGGCAGGAGCTTATTTGAAAGAGCGAGGCATTCGTTTTGGTCAGCTCTACTCGTCCACCCAGGAGCGAGCTTCTGATACCTTAGAACTCGTCTCCGGCCGAACCGATTATACTCGTCTCAAGGGCATTAAAGAATGGAACTTTGGTCTCTTTGAAGCCCAGCCTGAACGCCTGCAGCCGAAATTTCGACCAGGAGCCACCTCATTTGAAGACCTATTTGTTCCTTATGGTGGAGAAGGAGTGGACCAAGTCGGTGAACGCATGCTGGTCACTCTGACGGAGGTCATGGAGCAGGCAGAAGCAGAGCCAGTCTTAGCTGTTAGCCACGGCGGTGCCATGTGGGCCTTCTATCTCAAGATTGCAGCGCAAGCCTTGGATCCTAAGGTGCGCTTTGGCAACTGCGCCATCTGCCATTACCATTATGAGCCGGGACACTTTAAGCTGGCAGAAGTCATTGATCCGCTAACGGGTAGTGTGTATGAATGTGAATGAAGACTCAGAATGATTATCACTAGAATAAAAACCTCAGATTTTTCTGAGGTTTTTTGGTTTATACTTGGCTGTAGGTTTCACGACGACTTAGTTTTGTATCTTCTTTTTTGCTGGGTATTGGCTGTGCCTGGATTTCTTTATTCCACTCACTTCGAGTAAAGACCATGGAGAGTAGTGCCAGAGCCGCAAAGGCTGCTCCTACGTACCAGTAGGGCATATCCAGCGTCGTTGAGCGACCAGATAGGTTGACGATGCCACGGAAGAGCATGCCGGCTGTCATAATGGCTACAGCTGAGTTCCAGAGGTTGAGGCTGAGCCGAGAGAGATTAGGGATGCCCTTCATAAAGAGCAGGAGGAGGATGCCACCCACCAGAGGAATGGTGAAGAGATAGTGCATATGGCTAGATGTTTCGCCGAAGCTGAAGGATTCATAGATTCTGCTGAAAGCAAAGAAGAAAATAGTTAATAGGGCGTAGATAAGGGCTGTTTTTCTAAAACGCTTTTTGCTGGGATTAGTAACCGATGTAGACAATATCACTCACCGACCTTTCTGAGATAGTGTTTCCGTTGGTGGTAGGTTTGTTAATGACCTGACCGTTAAAGTAAAGTGTAGAGGAGAGCCGCCGCCATCAAGGTTGTAGGCGGTCTTGACACCGTAAGATTTCATGATTTCTGCCATCTGGTAGAGGGAAAGTCCCTCGCTTTCTGAGGTGCGTCCGTCTGAAACGATGATGATGTAGTGGTTTTCATCAATGATACCGATAGCAGTCCGGGGATTGGAAGACATAGACTGGCCGACTTCGGAGTTGGTATCAACGACAATCTCACCATTTTCTACAAGAGATGGGCCGAAGGCCAAGAGATTGACCACACCGTCTTTGACTAGTTGATCAGCAGAGATTTGGTCTTCATAGATAATCTTGAAGGAGCCGTCTTTGTAAATAGCTAAATCCCCATTGCTGGAGTCTTCTCGGACGGTATCGCGGTAGACGACGCCATTGCGGATGACATAGCCAGTTGTGTTGGCCCCGTAGTAGTCGCCGTTAACCGCTAGGATAGCATTGTTGTTGGCAGCCGTTTCCGAGGTCTTGGCGGTGACATTGTTTCCGTAAGTGTTTTGGGCAAAGGCTGTTTTCAGGTATTCCGATGAGCTGACGGTCACATCAGCGATGTAGACCTGGGTGTTACTGACGGTCTTTTCAGTTAGCGTGACCGAGATGTTGTCGTCTGAATAGCTGGTATCCGTCACAGTTGCTGTTTCCGCAGCCTTGCTGGCAGCCTCGGCATTGGACGACGAACTTGAGCTTGAAACCGTGGAAATGGTCTCTGCGATGACAAAGGTTTTCAGCATGGAGTAGCTGAAAGAAGCTATCAGAAGCAGCCCGAAAATGGAGGCGTAGGCATAGCGTTTCTTTAAAAATTTCATGATGCGGTGTGTGTCCTTTCCTTAAAAATAAATCTCTTTTGCACCATCCAGGAGACGGTGAAGAGCAAGATGCCGACGATGATTTTGACAATCAGAAGGTTGAGACCAAAGACAGCGTAGAAGAGGCGAATCAGCAGTGTATCTAGGATAAAGAGTACTACAGCTAGGCTGAAATAGCCAGTTCCTGTCTTGAGTATACTGTCGTCGTTCTTAAAGACCAGCTTTTTATTGGTCGAATAGTTAAAGATTGAGCTGGTTACTCGAGCAATCCCATTTGCGAGAAGAATTCTCAGGCTGGTCGGCACAGCAGCTAAACAAGAGAGCCAGGGCGTAGACGATGTAGTCGACGACGAAGCTGCTGAGAGAAGTCAGAGCAAATTTGAATATATTTTTATAAATCATGAGCCCATCCCGAATAGGCCGGAAGTGCGAGCCTTGATTGTCATTGATATAGACCGTCTCAATGGGCACTTCCAAAATGGGATATTCCTTGCTGGCTTCTAAGAGCATGTTCATTTCATACTCATAGCGCTGGCCCTCTACCTTTAGCATAAAGGGAATCATGTTGGTTGTAAAGGCTCGCAAGCCTGTCTGAGTATCGGAGACACTCACGCCAGTTTGGACTTTGAAGAGAGCCCGAGTCAGACTGTTGCCGAAGCGGCTGCGCAGAGGCACTTTGCCAGTAAAGGCGCGCGCTCCCAGAATCAGCTGATTGGGATTTTCAGAGGCCTTGCTCGCTACGCGGAAAATATCCCAGACCTTGTGCTGGCCGTCCGCATCTGCTGTTACCACTGTTCCATAGATCTTCAGTGCTTGGATAAAGGTGAAAGCAGTCTTCAGCGCTTGCCCCTTTCCTTGATTGACCTGATGACGAAGCACGGTCGCGTATTGCTCCGCCTGCTCAAAGACTATCTGGCATTTGGAGGAGCTGCCGTCATCGATAACAATGATATGAAAATCACTTTTATGGTGAATTTTTTTTATCAGCTTAATAAGATTATAATCAGGCTCATAGGCCGGAATCACTAGATAATCCATATCCATACCTCTTTCTTAGATGATTTGTAGAAAGTATACAGACTGCGGCTTAAAAATTCCTAATATAAGTTAGTTTTAAGAAAATGTTAACATTTCTTTAAGGAAAGAGCAGAGAAAGAAGAGGATTAGAGGTGGTTTTGCACAATGAATGTTAGAGTATGACAAAGGGATTATGTAGATATCTCTAAAAATAGGTCATTCCGATTTTTGCAATTGCTTGGTATGTCTTAAATGTTAAAAAATATTCCTGAATACCCAAAAAAAAACGACCATAACGGTCGTTTTTTTGCATTACTCCACTTCCAATTCTTCTTGGTCGATTTTATGGGCTTTTCGGTAGGCTTGGTAAAAGATAAAGACAGCCAGAGCAGTCATGGCAGGTACGATGATTGGGATATCCGTTTCGATAGCAGTCAGCGGTGAGTTCCAGAAGAAGTGGAGAACGAAGGCTGCTAGGAAGTAGAAGAGCCCCACTCGGAAATAATTTTTTTCTGAGTTTTGGCATAGCGTAGCATGAGAGCCAGACCGAGAGTGGTTAGGGCGGTGTAGAGCCAGTGAGAGGCAATGCCGCCAGTGATACGGCCTAGGATACCAGAGATAGTGAAGGAGAAGCCTTCGGGCAGGTCAGAGAGGATATAAGAGAAGTCCTCACTAATCTGAAAACCCATGCCAGCCGTAATACCCAGCATCAAGAAGGATTTGAGCTTTTTGACTGGGACTAGATAGACAGCGAAGGCAACTGCTAACAGCTTGAGCGGTTCTTCAACCAGTGGAGCTGCGATGGCGTTTTCTAGGTCGCTGAGCAAGGTGTTTGGGAAGCTGGTGCTGACCCACTCGTGGATATAGGTGTTGGCCAAGCCAGAGGTCCAGCCAGAAATGAAAAGGCCACCTAGCAGAGCTACTCCAAGGCTAAGTGCAGGAGTTTGCCATTTTTTACCCAGTTGGCGAATCAAGAGCAGGGCAGGGATGATATAGAGCAGGGCCAAGAGGGCTGACAGTCCGACAATCCCATAGGAAGTACCTGACATACTGCCAGTAGTATAGGCTTGTGTCTCGTATTCTAAGCCAATCGCGCTCAGAAGGAGAAAAATGAAAAGAACAATATTTTTTTCTTCATAAGTAACTTTCTAAAATTTTATTTTCATCCTAGTATAACAAAAAAATCCTAAATAAAAACCAATTTAAAAACTGGAAATTAAGGGCTGGTATAATACTTTACTTGCCAAACTGTCTCTTTTTGTTTATATTAGTTCTATAAGGTTTCTTGGAGGCGTTTGCATGTCGAAAAATCTGTTGAGGTTGAAATTGCTGGGAAGTCCGAGTGTCTTTCTCAATCAGGAGGAAGTCTTTTTTCCTTTTGCTAAAATCAATGCTCTGCTTTACTATCTCCACATCAATGGAGCAGTCAATCGAGAAGAGATTGCAGGAATCCTCTGGGAAAACAAGGACAACCAGACCGCCAAAAAGAATCTGCGCAATACCATTTATCAAGCTAACAAGCTATTAGGTGGGGAATGGATTGTCGCTCCCAACCGGACTGTGCTGTCGCTTAATCCCGAGTGTATGATTGAAAGTGATGTAGAACGTTTCACGGACCATCCTGCAAAGCATCTGTCGCTCTATCAAGGGGATTTTCTGCAGGGCTTCTATCTCAAGGACAGCGAGGCCTTTGATTACTGGGTGTCCAAGATGCGGACGCGATATGAGCAGCTTTATATCCAAGCCTGCTACCAACAGCTGGAAACAGAAAAAGACCAGCTGGATTTGGAAGAAGCCGAGCGGAATTTGCGCCGCTTGATCAGCATTGATGAGTTTGATGAGAAGAATTACCATCTACTCATGAAGCTCTATCAGGATCATGATCGGCCTGGCAAGGTGATAGAGACTTATTATAAATTGGTCAATATTTTGGATAAGGAACTGGGTATTAGCCCTACGGAACCTATCCAGCAACTATATCATGAGGTGCTTGCCAAGGACCGCAGCGAGCGCAAGACCAAGCAGTTTCTGCGCAATACGGACCACTTTTTTTCGGGACGGGTCGATGAAATCAAGCGTTTGGAATCTTACTTTTCTAAGGTGATAGAGACTCAGGAGGCGCGTGCTCTGGTCCTAGTCGGTGGTACTGGTATCGGAAAGCGGACAGTGACTCGTCAAGTACTGGCCAATCAGACCAAGTATTTCCAGATTGTCATGGCTGAGTGCTTCAAGGAAGAGATGAAGGCAGAGTTGCAGCCTTGGCGTGGCTTGCTGGACGGCCTGGGCGACTTGGTCATTCAGCACCAGATTCTCTCTACCAACCAGTGGCAGGTCATTTTGGAGAGTTATTTTCCCATTTTGACAGAAGGCGCTTCAGATCTTCAGTTGGATGCGGACAAGCTGGCTCAGTTTGTGGTGGATATTCTGCAGAAGATTTCTAAGAAAAAGGCTTTGATTGTCTTGATTGAGGACTGTCACTGGATGGATAAGGCCAGTGTTGCTGTCTTGGAGCAGGTCATGAATCATTTGACTGGCTATCCTGTGGCCTTTGTGCTGACCAAGCATCTGAGCACCCTTCTTATTTGGAACATTTTTTTCAATCATCTGCTGGTACGCCAGAAGCTAGGGCTTTATTGAGCTGCAGCCGCTGAATTTTAAGGATAGTGTGGCTTACTTGCAAGCCCAGACAGGTCAGCTAGCCATGTCTGAAGCACGCCTTGAGGATATTTATCGGGTCAGTCAAGGCATCCCTTTCTTCCTGTCGGAATACGCTGAGCAGCTCCTGCGAGGAGAGAAGTTTTATCCGTTGACTCCGGCTATTAAGGCTAAGTTGTCTCTGAAGTTGGATTATTTGAGCAGTCAAGAGGAGGAGTTGGTAGACTATCTGGCCTGCTTTAGAGCTTCTGCGTCGGTTTCGCTTTTGGCTAGGCTAATAGGCCTTCCGACGGAAGAAGTGGTCGAAATCACTGAGGAGTTTGGACAGAAGCAGCTGTTGATGGAAGAGGAGCAGGGCGAGGACTTGGTGGTGCGGTTCAGCCAGGAGCTTTCTGAGAATCTATGCCTATGAGCGTTTATCGCTTGCCAAGAAAGCGAATGCTGCATCACCAGATTGCCCAAGGCATGGAAGACCAGCTGGGAGACTCTCTCTATCATGCCCAGCTGCTCAATGAAATCGCCTATCACTACAAGCTGTCCAAGCAGCCGATTAAGTCTCTGGAGTACGAGCTGCATTATCTTGAGGCTACCTTGCAGTTTCATCATGAGCTCTTTCCGATTTATTCACGGGAGTTTGGCTTTATCGAAAAGACGGATGATAGCAATCAGTCCGCAATTTTGGACCAGTTTGACCGTATCCGTCGGGAGATAGAGGGCTTAGAGAGAAAACACCAGAATCACAAAGATTTTCAGCTCTTGGTTCTCCGTTTCCTCTATCTAGAAGGGCGCTATGCTATCCGGACAGGGGATTACCAGCAGGGGATGGACAATATCCAGCAGGTGATTATTTCGGCTAAGGAGCTGCAGCAGATGGATTTTCTCCTAGAAGGCTATCGGCAGATGATTTACTACTGCATCCAGACGGAAAATATCCCTGAGATGCGCTACTATACGGAGCTGGCTCTGGATGCTTCGGTCCAGGCCAACAATCACGAGGCCATTGCTATCAATCTCCGACTCAAGGGGCTCTATCATCTCATGATTGGGGATGAGGAGCAGTCGCTCCACCACCTCTACCAGTCTATCGACTGTTTCAGCTTGACGGCTTCGCTGCGTTCCAAGTACTCGATTCAGATTGCGGCGGCTCTAGACTATTTGGCAGAGATTGAGCAGATTCGCGGGAATTTTACGGCATCTCTGGCTCATCAGAAGGAGGCCATTAAGTTGACGGAAAAATAAAACAGCAGAGCCTTCGATTTTTGCTTTCTACATCGGCTTGGGCATGACCTATTATCAGCTGAAAGATTATGAGCAGGCGGAGCGAATTTTTCCTCAAAGCTAAAAACAGCCTTGAAATCTCTCAGCTTCCCTTGGAAAGAGACCCAGTTGGAAGTTTATTTGGCCTTGATTGGCTGTGAGAAGAGAGATTATCAGCCTGTGCTTGATCTGCTGCGGAAAAAAGGATAGCCTCATTAGTCGCTATGGCAATCCGCGGGACAAGGGGCTGATCTACTATCTGATGGCTGTGATTAAGCATCAACTGCTGACTGGCAGCTTGCAGCAAGCAGACTTTGAAGACTTGCTAGATCAGGACTTTGAGACCTACTATGAAACGGCCAAAAAGCCAGCTCAATCCCTACCGAGATCGGCACCAACTAAAGGAATTAGAAAACTTACGCCAAGGGCTATCTTAGGCATTAAATGCACAATAAAAGAGGATGAACTCTATGTTCGTCCTCTTTTGATGTTTCTAATGAAGTTTTTAAATCCCCATTAGTCATGTGCTTGCGCCCAGACTTGGGTCAGGTAAAAAGACAAAAGCTAGCTGCCAGATTAGCTGTATGGTTATCTATATCGTGAGGTGGAGAGACTTCGACGATGTCAAAGCCGATCAGTTTGCCTGAGGCGGCAATGTGCTGGAAGACCAGAACAGCTAGATTGGGATCCACACCGAGCGACTGAATGGCACTGACACCAGGAGCGGCACCAGCTGAGAAGCAGTCAATGTCAATGGTCAAATAGACCTGCTCCTTGCCGGCCAAAAAGGTATCGACCACCTTACAGACTTCCTTGTAACCCATTTGGTACATATCCATTCCAGTCAGAAACTGGATAGCCTTGGATTTTGCCACAAAGTCAAAGAGAAAGAGATTGTTATTGTGCTCCTGAATCCCCAGGATAAGGTAGTTAAAGGCCTGCTTCTGAGCCAGAGTGTCATCGAACATCTGGCGAAAACCGGTACCAGAGTTAGGACCAGTCTGGTCATAGGGACGCAAATCAAAGTGGGCATCCATATTGATAACGGCCAAGTCTTGGTCAGATGCTAGTGATGACTTGAGGCCTAGATAGTGGCCGTAGGCTGTTTCGTGGCCGCCTCCTAGGACAATAGGCCGGAGATTGAGCTCTCGCAGACGTTTGACTGCCCGAGCCAAGCTTTTGCTGCAGCTGCTCCAGAGAGCGGTTAGGCCCGTCAATATCGCCAACATCAAAGACGCGGACGTTTCTACCAAGATGCCAAGGAAGCTTGGCCAGCTGAGTTCGGATAGCTTGTGGTCCTTCGACAGCCCCCACTCGGCCGTGGTTGATATAAACCCCTTTGTCACTCTTGAAGCCAATCAAAGCAAAGTTGACGCCATCAAAGGGCCTTAAGTTAGGGTCATTTAAGTCCAAAAACTCAATAACCATGCCCCCACTTTGGCAGCATATAAATCATCATCCAGTCTCTTATGATAGTAGCTGTTATCTAGCTGATAGTAATCTTCTAACATGATTTTTGTCCTTTTCCATAACGATACTTGCGACTTTATTATAAGAGTTTCCACTAAAGCCTGTCAATGACTTTTTGAGGAGGAAAGAAGCCCAGCTGCATGAGAGTGGGCTTCTTAGGTTAGCTTTTTTTACAGAGTCATGAGCTTTTAGAACTGAATGCTCAAGTCCACAGCCTTTTCAACGGCTGCTAGGAATTTTTCGTTTTCAATCAGCTCAGAAGCCTTGTTGAGCTCCTCATAGATTTCGATATCCTTGTCAAACTCGATAAAGCGGACATGCTGACGGAAGAGGTCGTAGGCTGGCTTGGTTCCTTTACCAAGTTCATGGTTTTCTGGTTTCAGATCCAGAGCTTGGCAGGCTGCCATGATTTCTGTTGCTACGATGCGGCGAGAATTCTTGAGAATTTCAGCTGCCTTGCGTGCTGCGGTTGTTCCCATGCTGACAAAGTCTTCTTGGTTTTCACAAGATGGGATAGAGTCTACGCTGGCTGGATGAGATAAGACCTTGTTCTCAGAAGCAAGCGAAGCACAAGCATACTGGGTAATCATAAAGCCAGAGTTGAGGCCAGGGTGTTTGACCAAGAAGGATGGAAGCTTGCTCAGTTGACTGTTGACCAGACGTTCCACACGACGCTCGGATACATTACCGATTTCAGAAATAGCGATGCCGAGGAAGTCGAATGGCTGTGCCATTGGTTCTCCATGGAAGTTACCGCCTGAGATGACATGACCTTCCTTGGTGATGATAGGGTTGTCTGTAACGGAGTTGATTTCAATCTCAACCTTGGCCTTAACATAAGCTATAGAGTCCTTGCTGGCACCATGAATCTGCGGAATACAACGCAGGGTATATGGGTCTTGCACCCGCTGTTGAGTAGCTACGGTCGTATTGCCACTGCCTTCCAGCAGGTTGCGGATATTGCGGGCTGTAGCTAGCTGACCGCTCTGAGGTCGAATGGTGTGTAAGTCTTCTTCAAATGGACTGGTAATACCATTGTGGACTTCCATGGAAAGAGCACCAGCGACATCTGACAGTTTAAGAAGCTGGATGGCATCATAGGTAGCCAGGGCTCCGATACCTGTCAGGACAGTCGTACCGTTAATCAGCGCTAATCCTTCTTTTGCTGCTAGAGCAATTTTTTCGATGCCGGCTTTGTCTAAAGCTTCTTGTCCAGAGAGCAATTGGCCTTGATAGTAAGCACGGCCCAATCCTAGCATAGGCAGAACCATGTGAGCCAGCGGCGCCAAGTCACCAGAAGCTCCCAAGGATCCTTTTTCCGGAATGTAAGGGGACAACGCCTTTATTGAGCAATTCCAGAAGCTTTTCGACAGTTGAGAGCCGGATACCAGAATAGCCCTTGACCAAGGAATTAATCCGGATTAGCATAATCGCACGGACTGCATCTTCAGGTAGGGGATCACCAAAGCCTGAAGAGTGCGTACGTATTAGGTTTTCTTGCAGTTGAGTCGTATCTTCTGGTGAGATGCTGACATTACAGAGAGAGCCAAATCCGGTTGTAACACCGTAGACGACCCGCTTTTTCGCGGACGATGTCATCCACGATTTTGCGGGAAGCTTCTACAGCTTTCTTAGCTTCTTGGTCGATTTCGCAAATGGCTCCATGACGGGCTACTGCGATGACGTCTTCAAGTGTTAGACTGTTTCCGTCTAAGTGAATCAATTTTGACATGTAAAATCCTCCATTATGGGATATAATGCTTAGAGTTAGTCAGGGTTAGTAGGAACTTGTTTTCGACCGTGCATGAAGTAGTAGACTAAGCTTGCAACGGCAGCACCAATGACACCGTAAACGACGTTCATCGGATTATCAGCCACAATCATAACCAGGCTGACAACAACAGCTAAAACTGGGATGATAGGGCCGAATGGTACACGGAAGACAACCTTCTTTTCTGGATACATTTTTCTGAGTTTCAAGACCGCCAAAGCAGTTGGAATGTATTGGAAGAAACGGAAGACCACGCTGAGGGTTGCCAATTCTTCAAATTTACCAGAGAAGAGTAGGGCGATGGCACATGCTCCAGAAATGATAATTGCTACAACAGGAGCGTTTTTAGAGTTAGTTTCTGAAATTTTCTTAGGGAGCAAGCCTTCATCTGCGATGGCTGCACCATAACGTGGTACCATGATGGATTCCCCGATATTAAGACCGGCGATTGAGATAAGGGCACCAATAGAGATAATCCAAGCACCAGCAGGGCCAATCATTGCTACGAAGGCATCTTGTACAGAGGCATCCGTCTTCATAATATGGTTACCCAGCATGGCGATGGTTCCAGCGATGATGAGCATATAAAGGACAGAAACGATACTAATGGAGCCTAGGATAGCCCGAGGCACGTTCTTTTCTGGGTTGCGCATTTCACCGGCAACGATAGACATGGTTTCAAAGCCAATGAAGCCATAGAAGATATAAACGGCTGTGTTGGCAATAGCAGTCATGACATTGGTTCCAGGTTCAAGCTGTAGGAAAGGAGTGAAGTTTCCTTTGTCTATTCCACCTTTGATAAAGAAGATGGCACATGCTGCAAAAGGCAATGATTGGAATCAACTTAGCTACAGTTGCAGCCAGTGTGAAAAATTTAGAGGTCTTCAAACCAGCAATATTCATCAAGCTAAGCAAGACAATCAAAGTGATACTAAGGACCAATTCGTAAGGAGTAAAAGCCGGGAAGGTAATGACGAAGAGTCGGGCAAAGCCGGCAGCCATTGCTGACCAAGCGATGATGGTTACGACCCAGCCTAGAAAAACCTACATTAAAGCCGACAAAGTCTCCAAAGGCCGCTTTGGAATATTGGAAAGCTCCGCCGTTTTTATTAAAATAACCAGCAGTTTCTGCCAAGCAGACGGCTAGGAGAATAACGAGGAGGGCAGTTCCAAGCATGACAGCTAGAGAGGCAGGACCAAGTCCTTTATAAATCTTTTGCGGTAGGAGGAAAATCCCTGAACCGATAACGGCATTGATACCGTAGAGAGTTGCACCAGAAAAGCTGAATTTCGCTTTTTCCTGTTCTTGTTCTTGTGCAGTGAGTTTAGTTGCATCCATAATAATGTTTCTCCTTTAGAGATATGGGATCCTTTCCAAGTAAAGATAGAGTGGTGACAAGGCATCATGGTATCTTTACTTAGTAGGGATGTGGGTCAAACCAGCCCATATAGCAAGGGGAGTCCCCTTTGGCTGGTTACTCGAAAACATTATATGCAGCTCAGTTTCCTGAGTCTCTTTTTCCACTATCAGAAGCTGCTCTGCCTCTAGGTTAAGTGCTGGCAGGTTGGTTCCTGTCACCGTCAAATTATCTAAGGCATAGATAATTTGAATTTCGTCATCTCGGCTAAGCTCTTGCCCATTCGAGATGGCAATCATCTGTCCCTGATAATGGTCGCTGTAGATTAAGTTAAAGTCGGTACAAGTCCCCCGACTTGTGATAGAATCACTCCCTTCAAATACATAGGGAGTAAAGGGAGCTAGAACCGTTTCCTCCTGCCGGTTGGCATTGTGGAGATGAAGTGTGTGGTCTAGGCTCATGAGAATGCGGTGAAAGCCGCTGAGGTCAGAAAACTGACTTTCAGCCAACTCCACAGTCGCTGTTGAGAGTCGATAGTCAAAGTCACGCTTGCCATAGTGGCCAGTTGGCGGGGAAAGATAAAGCTGTTTTGTCTTTCCCCCCGACCAATCGGAAACTTGAAAATCGTTTGCTCTTAAAAGGGTTACATTTGTCATTTTTGGTATTTATTAGAACAAACCGCTGATATTGCCGTCTTTGTCAACATCAATCTTTTCGCTGGCTGGCACTTTAGGCAGTCCTGGCATGGTCATGATTGCACCAGTCAGAGCAACGATGAAGCCTGCACCAGCAGAAACTTTGAGCTGGCTGATAGTCACAACAAAGTCTTTAGGTGCGCCAAGTTTCTTAGCATCGTCTGAGAAAGAGTACTGAGTCTTAGCCATACAGATAGGATAGTTGGAGAAGCCCAGCTCTTCCAGTTGTTTGAGCTCGCGTTTAGCAGCAGGAGTCAGGCGAACGCCCTTGCCTCCATAAACCTTAGTAACAATTTTGTTGAGCTTGGTTTCAATGGAGTCCTCTTCATTATATACAAATTGGAATTGATTGTCTCCTTCGGCCAGTTCAACGACTTTTTCAGCCAACTCTTTACCACCGGCTCCGCCATTCGCCCAGACATCAGAAATCACTACGTCAACGCCGCGTTTTTGGCAGGCGTCATAAACTGCTTGCAATTCTGCTTCGGTATCCAGCGGGAATTTATTGATGGCAACGACTGCTGGCAATCCATAAACATCTTGAATGTTTTCCAGATGTTTTTCCAAGTTTGGCAGACCGTCTACAACAGCTTGGACATTTTCTTCAGCCAAATCGCTCTTAGCCACACCACCGTGCATCTTGAGAGCGCGGATAGTAGCTACCAGAACTACAGCCGATGGACGAAGGCCAGATGTACGACATTTGATATCAATGAATTTTTCAGCACCGAGGTCAGCACCGAAACCAGCTTCTGTGACTGCATAGTCGGCATATTTGAGAGCCAGCTTGGTAGCTAGGACACTGTTACAGCCATGAGCAATGTTGGCAAAAGGTCCACCGTGAATCAAGGCTGGTGTGTGTTCCAGAGTTTGAACCAAGTTTGGATGGATAGCGTCTTTGAGGACAGCCGCCATAGCGCCACCAGCTTTTAAGTCCTTGGCAGTTACTGGCTTACCTTCAAAGCTGTAGCCAATGATGATTTTTTCCAAACGGTTTTTGAGGTCGGTAATATTTTCTGACAGACAGAGAATAGCCATAACCTCAGAAGCAACTGTGATGTCAAACCCATCTTCACGTGGAACACCGTTGACCTTACCCTGTAAGCCATTTACAATATGGCGCAGTTGCCGGTCATTCATATCCACTGCCCGCTTCCAAGTGATGCGGCGAGAGTCGATGCCTAAGGCATTGCCATGGTGGATGTGGTTATCAATGAGGGCCGCCAGCAGGTTGTTGGCAACACCGATGGCATGAAAGTCACCAGTGAAGTGGAGGTTGATGTCCTCCATCGGCACCACTTGAGCGTGACCACCGCCAGCAGCTCCGCCCTTGATACCAAAGACAGGTCCGAGTGAAGGCTCTCGCAGAGCGATGACAGCTTTTTTACCGATAGCAGCCAGAGCATCGACCAATCCAACAGAAGTCGTGGTCTTGCCTTCTCCTGCTGGTGTCGGAGAAATAGCTGTCACGAGAATCAGTTTGCCGTCTGGCTTGTCTTTTAAGGCTTCCAGTTGGCCAGCACTGATTTTTGCCTTGTAATTTCCATAAAGAGACAGGGCATCTTCAGCAATTCCTAGCTTTTCTGCTACCTCTTTGATGGGCTTCATTTGAACCGAATTCGCAATTTCAATATCTGATAAAACCATATTGTTACCTCTTGAGAAAAGGGAGCCCATTCATGGGAAAGAGCGGGCTCCTCTTCCGTTTATTTATTAGACAACTTTCAAAATTTCTTGATAAATTTCATCGGCTAGGGCGCAGCCTTTTTGCAGTAACTCTTCACCCTTGCTGCGGTAGTCTGCGACGAATGCTTCATCCTTGACGCCTGACAGGTTGATGAGGACATTGAGCCAAGCCCCTTGCAGGCCAGCCTTAAGGTTGAGAGCTGCTACTCCCAGGTCGCTGGCAGCATTGGTATTGGACTTGCCGACAGCCTTTTGAGTCGTTTGCAGGGCAGCCAAGATGTCTTCCATCATGCCATAAGGTGACTTGGTCGCTTCCTTGAGGGCTTGTTGCATAGCTTCCCGACGGGCAGCCTTGTCTTCCTCTGTCTCCTTAGGCATATCAAAGACGGCGGAGACCAGATTAAAGGCTTCAGTGTCCTTGTCAATAGCTGCGAGCAGGCTTTCTTGGAGGCGGGCACTTTCTGCATGCACTTGAGCAATTTCTGCTTCAAATTCTGCGTATTTTTTCTTGCCAAGGGTTAATTCGCAAACCATCTTGGTTAGGGAAATACCGTTCGCTGCTGAAAGAGCAGCGGCAGAGCCACCTCCTGGTGCAGGAGCGTCTGATCCGAGGACTTGGGCAAATTCTGTCAAACTTAAATCTACTAATTTCATAGGTTTCTATCCTCCTAGCCTAGCAAATGGTTTTCCAGAACTTGCTTGCCATAGTCAAAGTCTTCGATTTGCAGATAGTATTCTGCTGCGTCAATCAAAGCTTTAGCTGGAGCCAAACCGATGACTTCTGAGCCGAGGATTCCAACTCCGTAGCGTTTGGCTTCAAAGCGAACAGTTTCAAAGACACGATAGAGTGGGAATTTTTCCAGATTGACCATGTTAATAGAAACCTGGGCAATGTTACGGTCTTCCAGCATAACGCCGATCGCTTTACAGTACTTGTAGCCACCGCTTGATCCACGGATGATTTTGGCAATATTGTTGGCAATTTCTAGATTGTCTGTATCCAAGTTGATGTTGTAGGCAATGAGTGGCATTCTAGCTCCGACAGCAGTGACACCAGCAGTTGGGTGAATCTTTCTTTCACCGTAGTCAGGTGCCCAGTCAGCTTCCAAGAGTTTTTCTGGCATGCCTTCAAACTGTCCTTTACGAACCTTAGCCAAGTTCTTACGCTCAGGACGAGTCGCTGCATCTTCATAGAGGAAGATAGGAATACCGAGCTCACGGTTGATCCGCTCAGATACAGTCTTCGCAATTTCTACGCATTCCTCACTTGTGATGTCCTTAATCGGTACAAAAGGCAGGACATCAGTTGCGCCCATACGAGGGTGTTCGCCCTGATGCTTGGTCAAGTCAATGTTTTCAGAAGCATATTTGACCAAACGGAAAGCAACTTCCTGAATATTTTGATCATCCCCTACCAAGGTAAAGACGCTGCGGTTGTGGCTGGCGTCAGAAGAGTGGTCCAAAAGTGTTACACCTGGCACGCTCTTAGCTGTTTCCACTAGACCGTCAATGACCGCTTGGTTGCGGCCTTCAGAAAAGTTAGGAATACATTCAACAATTTTTGCCATAAGATATTACCTCGTGATATATGTTATTAAAATTACAAAGTGAATAAAGTGGAACTTCCAGCTGAGCCAGGTGTGATACCCAGCTCAGGTCGGAAGTTGGGGGACAAGTTTTTCCTATTCGAACAATTTCTTAACAGATTCTTTGACCAAATCTTCGTCAGTTAAGTATGGAATGGTAATGTGGTCTGTTCCTTGATGGAGACGGTTGTACTCGATAGCTGTCTCAATAGCATGCTCATTACGTGCCCAGTTACGACGAGCGACTCCTCCGATTGTATCCCAAGCGATAGCAGATTTGATGATTTCATCAATGCGTTCGCTGCCGTCCAGTACCAAGCCAAAGCCACCGTTGATTGCTTTACCGATACCAGTTCCGCCGCCGTTGTGGAGAGCTACCAGACTCATACCGCGAGCTGCATTACCGGCATAACATTGCACAGCCATGTCGCAGGTAACGTTAGATCCATCTTTAATATTAGAAGTTTCACGGAATGGAGAGTCAGTACCAGATACGTCATGGTGGTCACGGCCGATCATGACAGGGCCAATCTTGCCTTCGCGCACTAATTCATTGAACTTGAGGGCGATATTGACGCGACCCATACAGTCTTGGTAGAGAATCCGAGCTTGAGTTCCAACAACCAGCTGGTTCTTTTCTGCATCGCGGATCCAGTTGTAGTTGTCGCGGTCTTGGTAGCGGCGGTTAGGGTCGATCACTTCCATAGCTGCATGGTCAGTAGCGACTAGGTCTTCGTGCTTACCGCTCAGACATACCCAACGGAAAGGACCATAACCATAGTCAAAGAGCATTGGCCCCATGATATCTTCTACATAAGATGGCCAGATGAAGCCGTCTTTATCGTCAAAGCCATTTTTAGAAATTTCCTTGATGCCAGAGTCATAGACTGCCTTCATAAAGGCATTTCCGTAGTCAAAGAAGTAAGTGCCATTGTTAGTCAGGGTCTTGATTGCCTTGAAGTGACGTTCCAAGGTTTGGTCAACCAACTTAGCAAAGGTTTCCTTGTCTTCAGCCAGGAGACGAGTCCGTTCTTCAAAGCTGATACCAGTCGGGCAGTAGCCACCGTCATAGACATTGTGACAAGAAGTTTGGTCAGACAGCAAATCAACATGGATATTGTTCTCGTTGACATATTCCAAGAGGTCTACGATGTTACCGTGATAGGCAATGGAAGTTGATTCGCCAGCTTCCAGAGCTTTTTGAGCCAAGTCGATAGCTTCTTTCGGACTTTCAGCCAATTGGCTAATCCAGCCTTGGGAATGACGAGTTTCAATCCGAGATTGGTCTACTTCAGCTACGATTGCCACAGCTTTTAGTAATTTCGGCCGCTTTCCCTTGAGCTCCACTCATGCCGCCCAGACCAGAAGAGATGAAGAGTTTGCCAGTCAGGTCGCCATCATCAGCTACACCCAGTTTCAAGCGCCCAGCATTGAGGAGGGTGTTGAAAGTACCATGGACGATACCTTGAGGGCCGATGTACATCCAGCCGCCGGCTGTCATTTGACCATAGTTGGTCACGCCCATTTCTTCTGCAATTTCCCAGTCCTTCATGTTGTCGTACTCACCGACCAAGAGGCCATTGGTGATGATAACGCGAGGTGCTTCTGGTTTGGATTTGAAGAGTCCGAGCGGGTGGCTAGATTCCACGACCAAGGTTTGATGGTCGGTCATGATTTCAAGTATTTCTTGATCAGGTTGTACTGCATCCAGTTAGCGCAGACAGATCCAGTTTCTCCGTAGGTAACCAATTCATAAGGATAAAGGGCGATTTCAAAGCTCAGGTTGTTGTCAATCATGACCTGCATAGCCTTGGCTGCAGTACAGTTCCCTTTGTACTCGTCAATTGGTTTGCCGTAGATGCGTTCTTTTGGACGCCAGCGGTAGCCATAAATCCGTCCGCGAGTTTTCAGTTCTTCTAAGAATTCTGGAATTACTTCCTCATGGAATCTCTTTGGAATATAGCGAAGGGCATTTTTTAAAGCAATTTCGGTTTGAGCTTGAGTCAAACGGAAGCCCCGGTCAGGTGCTCGACGGATGCCTTCTTGGAAAACTGTTTTTTCAGGCAGTACATCGTCTAATTTGACGGTCATTGCTGCTGCAATTTCATTTTCGCTAAAGTATGACATGAAAAATCCTCCTTTTAGTCAAGTGTAAAATATCTTTCTCCTACATTCTATAAGATTCCCGTCCATAAAGAGTCAAGAAAATGACAAAAACAGTAAAAAAAGTGGAGCTCCTATCTTTTACAAGCTTTTGACTATAATTTGACGATAGTGTATTATGATGAAAAGCAAATATGTCGGAAAATGAAATGGAGGAACAAGCATGACTGCTGATTTACTATTAACTCACTTTAATCAAGTCTTCTGTCCCAAGGATCTCGGTCATCCACTTTTTGGTGAGGAGATGAAGGAAGCTCAGGTCTTGGAGGACGGCTACATTGCAGTCAAAGACGGCAAAATCCTAGCAGTTGGCAGCGGAGAGCCGGATTCCAGTCTGGTTGGACCTGATACTAAGATTCAGTCTTATGAGGGCAAGATTGCTACACCTGGCTTGATCGACTGTCACACTCACTTGGTCTACGGCGGTAGCCGGGAACATGAATTTGCCAAGAAATTAGCCGGGGTCCCTTATCTGGAAATTCTTGCCCAAGGCGGCGGTATTCTCAGTACAGTCCGGGCGACGCGAGAAGCTTCTTTTGATACTCTCTACAATAAGTCCAAGAGGCTGCTGGACTATATGCTGCTGCATGGGGTGACGACTGTCGAGGCCAAGAGTGGCTATGGTCTGGACTGGGAAACAGAGAAGCGCCAGCTGGATGTTGTTGGAGCTCTGGACCGTGACCATGATATTGATTTAGTTTCTACCTTCATGGCTGCCCACGCCGTTCCACCAGAATACAAGGGACGCTCTCAGGAATATCTGGAGCTCATCGTTGAGGAAATGCTTCCTCGGGTAAAGGCAGAAAATCTAGCTGAGTTCTGTGATATTTTTTGTGAAAAAGGCGTCTTTACAGCTGACGAGTCACGCTACTTACTTTCTAAAGCTAAGGAAATGGGCTTCAAGCTTCGTATCCATGCTGATGAAATCGAGTCTATCGGTGGAGTAGATGTAGCAGCTGAGCTAGGAGCAACTAGTGCAGAACATTTGATGATGGCGACAGACGAAGGCATTCGCAAGATGGCAGAAGCCAAGGTTATTGGCAATCTCCTGCCAGCGACTACTTTCAGTCTGATGGAAGATACCTATGCACCAGCCCGCAAGATGCTGGAAGCTGGTATAGCTATCACTCTGACTACCGACAGCAATCCAGGCTCTTGTCCAACAGCTAACCTGCAGTTCGTTATGCAACTAGGTTGCTTATGATGCGTCTGACGCCAGTGGAAGTCCTTAACGCTGTAACCATCAATGCGGCCTATTCAGTTAACCGTCAAGATAAGATTGGCAGCTTTGATACTGGCAAGCAGGCTGACATTACCATCCTAGACGCTAAGAATATTGATTATCCACTTTATTTCTTTGCGACTAACCTGACCCATCAGGTCTACAAGGCTGGAAAACTGGTCGTCGATCAAGGTAGAATTGTCTAGCCTCTCTAAAAACGAATCGTATTTTTCGGACTCTCTCTGGTGACAGGGAGAGTTTTCGTTATATCAAAACTTTCCCTTGCCATTCTGCCGCAAGTCTGCTATAATAGTTATTTGTGAGCAAACCTCACTTACCCCTTGCAAAGTCTTGGGGTCATTAGACCAAAAGGAGGAAAAATCAATGGCTAAATACGAAATTCTTTATATTATTCGTCCAAACATTGAAGAAGAAGCTAAAAACGCTTTGGTAGCACGCTTTGACTCTATCTTGACTGACAATGGTGCAACTGTTGTTGAATCAAAAGACTGGGAAAAACGTCGTCTTGCATACGAAATCCAAGATTTCCGTGAAGGACTTTACCACATCGTTAACGTTGAAGCAAACGACGATGCAGCTCTTAAAGAGTTTGACCGTCTTTCAAAAATCAACGCTGACATTCTTCGTCACATGATCGTCAAACTTGACGCTTAAGAAGGTAGACTATGATTAATAACGTTGTACTGGTGGGTCGCATGACCCGTGATGCCGAGCTTCGCTATACTCCGCAGAACCAAGCGGTCGCAACATTTACTCTGGCTGTCAATCGCAACTTTAAAAATCAAAGTGGCGAGCGAGAAGCGGACTTTATCAATGTTGTCATCTGGCGTCAGCAGGCAGAAAATCTTGCAAATTGGGCTAAAAAAAGGAGCCCTGATCGGAATTACAGGTCGTATTCAAACGCGTAACTACGAGAATCAGCAAGGCCAGCGTGTCTATGTCACAGAAGTTGTTGCGGACAATTTCCAACTCTGGAAAGCCGCTCTAATCGTGAAGGTCAGGCATCTGGCGGTTACGGTGGGAACAGCTTCGGCGGTAGCTCTGCTCCAAGTTATGGCAGTGCAGACTCGTCTAACCAAGTACCGAACTTTTCTCGTGATGAGAGCCCATTTGGTAATTCTAACCCGATGGATATCTCGGACGACGATCTACCTTTCTAAGGACCGAATCTAACTATAATATAAAGGAGAAAACACATGGCTCAACAACGTCGTGGCGGATTCAAACGCCGTAAAAAAGTTGATTACATCGCAGCGAACAAAATTGAATATGTTGATTACAAAGATACTGAGCTTCTTAGCCGTTTCGTTTCAGAACGTGGGAAAATCCTTCCTCGTCGTGTAACAGGAACTTCAGCTAAAAACCAACGTAAAGTAACAACAGCTATCAAACGCGCTCGCGTAATGGCTTTGATGCCTTTCGTAAATGAAGACTAATTAGATTAACAGCAGGCTTTGGCTTGCTGTTTTTTTATTTTATCATTGACAAAATGTCAGTGGAGTGCTATACTGACCACAAGGAGGCAGAAATTATGCGTGATGTCAAGGAAGTAGAGGTACGGCGGGCAGAGATTATGTCTGCAGCCTTGCAGCTCTTTGCCCAAAAGGGCTATCTAAAGACAAGAACTCAAGACATTATTGATAAGCTTGGAATTTCTCGAGGTTTGCTCTACTATCATTTTAAGGATAAGGAAGATATTCTCTATTGTCTGATTGAAAAGAACTCTGAACCCTTGCTGAGAAAGTTAGAAAAAATCAGCTATCAGCCAAATATCGGAGCCAAAGAAAAAATCAGAGCCTTTATTGAGGCGACCCTTATCCCAGAGGAAAGCAGAACACAGGAAAATCAAGTCTTGCAGGAAACAGTCAATTTAGAAACGAATCGCTATGTCTTGGATCGCTTTTATCATAGACTCTGTGAGCGTATGATTGTTTTCTTTACTCATATCTTGAGGAAGGACAGAAATCTGGAGATTTTTCATTTGAAATATCCACATGAAATGGCTTCTTTTCTCATGACTGCCTACGTCTTTGTGTCCAATGATATCAAGATGAGTCAGGAAAAACCGGAGACTTTGCAGGATTATCTCACCAGCTTCCAGGCAATCCTAGAAAGAAGCTTTAGGATTAGAAGAATCTATTTTTTAGAATAATCGGCAGTTTTCTGCCTTTTATTTAGAAACATAACTGACAAAATGTCAGTTTAAGCCTTCAATCTCTTAATCTAAATTTTAATACAATTTTACGCTAACACTGACAAAAAGTCAGTTTAAATAAAAAGGAGAAATTCATGTTAAAAATAGAACATTTAACAAAAAGTATATAGCAACGGTAAAAAGGCAGTGGACGATCTTAGTCTGATAGTGGAGCCTGGGGATATTTATGGCTTCATTGGCGCTAATGGAGCAGGTAAAACATCTACCATTAAGTCCATTGTGGGGATTCATGATTTCGATAAAGGGGAGATTTATATCTGCGGGCACTCTATCAGGAAGGAGCCCTTGCTTTGTAAGAAAAAGATGGCGTTTCTGGCGGATAACCCAGACCTTTATAAAAATCTAACTGCAAGGCAGTTTTTGGACTTTGTAGCAGATATTTATAGAGTTTCTTTGGAAAAAAGGCAAGCAGCTATAGAAAAGTATTCTAAAATGTTTGAGCTGGATACGTCTTTGGATCAATTGATATCAGCTTATTCACATGGAATGAAGCAGCGATTGGCACTAATAGCGGCCCTCTTGCATGAGCCAGAATTACTGATTTTAGATGAACCTTTTGTCGGTTTAGATCCGAAAGGCGCATATTATTTTAAGCAGATCATGAGAGAGCTAGCAAGTCAAGGGCATGCGATTTTCTTTTCTACTCACGTTTTAGAGGTTGCGGAAGAACTCTGCAATAAGGTAGCAATTCTGCAAAAGGGACGTTTGGTGGCTAATGGAAGGACCTCTGAAGTTAAGGGGGCATTCAGTTTGGAAGAAGTATTTATGGAGTTACAGGATGATGACTAATATTCTTTTGCTTTTAAAAGTACAATTATACAGCACATTTTCGCTTAATGATTTAAGGAAAGGACGAGGGTTGGGCAAGTATTTTAAGCTTGGCCTGCTCTTCTTGCTTGTTTTTCTATTTTCAGGCTATAACCTTTTGACGGCTTTGAGTTTGGTCAGGTTGGGGCAGGCAAATTTGATTCCAGCCTATATGATTGCCTTGGTTAGTTTTATTATTTTCTTTTTCAGTCTGATGCAGTCAAATGGCATCTTGTTTGACCAAGAGGAACTTGACAGGCTCATCGTATTACCGCTCAGTATTAGGGAAATCGTCTATGAGAAATATGCTTTTCTTTATCTTTTGAACAGTGTGTTTGCCATCCTTCTCATGCTCCCAGCAGGCCTCGTTTGGTTTAGATATGGTGCGTCCTTGTTGGAGTTGCTTCTTTATCTGATTTTAATGGGATTTGTTCCTCTTTTACCTCTCTGTTTAGCCTCTTTACTTGGCTTGTGCGTTGCTTACATAGCCTCAAAGGCCCCTCATAAAAATCTAGTTGCCTTCCTTTTTTCTCTCCTCTTGCTTTTGGGGCTGGCAACAGGCAGTATATGGGCTATGAGAGCTGGACTGTCAGCGGAAAATGTTGGTCTCTTGCTTACCAAGCAGCTGACTTCTCTCTATCCTCCGGCAAGCTTGTTTTTTAACCCTCAGCATTTTTGGTGGCCTAGCCTTCTGTTGATGCTTATATCTTTTGCGCTGACAGGACTTTTTCTAAGGTATTTAAGTAGAAATTATTTAAAAATGAATCAGATGATAACAGGGGTGAAGTCAGAAAGCAAAGTCTATAGAAGCCGGCAAAAGTCTCCCTTTATGGCTCTTTATAGGAAAGAAATTGCGAATTTTATGAGTTCCTATCTTTATATGCTCAATAGTGGACTGGGATCCATTTTAATCATCGTTTTAGCCATCTCGCTTTGTTTTATGAGTCCCTGATGTCCTCTTTTTCTTCGATTGGACTCAGTAATAGCCGAGAATTTTTACCCCTATTACTGGCTGGCTGTCTCGGTATTTCCAATCCTGCGGCTGTCAGTATTTCCTTAGAGGGTGAAGAGATTTGGCTACTTCAGACGCTCCCAGTTTCTATGAGGCAGATAATGATGGCAAAGCTGGCCTTGACGATGTCCTTACACTTCACAGCCTTACTGTTGGGTTTACCTGTTCTGGCCTGGTGTTTCTCGCTAGGAGGCTTGCAAGTAGTGGATTTGGTCCTTATTTCACTGGCTTATTCTCTATTTACAGCTCTTCAGGGACTTGTGGTCAATTTTCATTATCCTAAGTTCATCTGGGACAATGAAATGATTGTTATTAAGCAAAGTTTTTGCGGCTATCTTATCTGGAGGGATAGGCATCTTGGTTCTTGTGTTTCCTCTTTTCTTATCCTTACTATTTGGTATGGACTTGGAGATTTCGCTGCGAGTTTCAGCTTTTGGACTTTTGCTTTTGGCAGCCGTCCTTTATAGGCATTTAATAAAACAAGGATATTTTAAGGAGGTCAATGGCTAATGAAAAAGAAAGATTTATTCGTTTTGTTTTCTCTTAGCAGTAATCATATTTTTGATTATCTGCCTGCTGCCAGAGCAGGTTCCCATTCATTTTAACAGCGCAGGAAAGACGGACATTGTTGTCAATCGCTTTTGGTTGATTCTCGGTTTGCCCATTCCCTACTCTCTTTATTGGAAATATTTCCGGAGCAAATCAAAAAGAGGTCACTGACCTCTTTTTGTGTGATATTAATATCTCGTCGGTCCCATAGTCGCGCTCTTGATGTTGAAGCGTTTTTTGAGATAGAAGCGCAGGGCTAGGGTAATAGCGCCGACAATAGCAACTACGAAATTGGACAGGCGGGGATTGAGGAATTCAGGCAGGAGACTAGTCAATACGATGGACATGCTCCAGAGGAGAATAGCTGCTGCCATTGTAAGGATAGACTTGAGCAGCTTGGGGCGCTGGCTACGGTCCTTATCTGGTCCGTAGAAACGGTAGATAAAGTGGTAGAGAGCATAGAAAGAAAGGCCACCGACGATGCTTCCGAGTACGAGAGTCGTCAGTCCATAGACAGATGGCTGAGAGGAAGCTAGATTGACGATTGAGGTCAGGAGGGTAAAGAAACCAAAGATAAAGAGGACAGAGTCCAGCATCATCCATTTAGGATCGTCATTTTCCTTTGGATGCTCGGCATCATAGCGCTCTTTTGCGGTCAGAGAAGCTGCCCAAGTAGTTGGGGCTCCGTAGAGGCCGCGGGCAGTGATTCCCTTGGTTTGATTTTCCAAGATTTCCGGCAGAATGCCTTCTAAGATAGTCTGGATTTCCTGATCGGATTTGCCGTCTTGTAGGAGCTGGTTAGTCGCGATATGGATAAATTCTTTGTTTTTTTTGCTGAGTTTGTCGAGGGATACTTGTGACATAGGCGTTCTTTCTAAAGGTTAAAATAGTTTTTTGTGCATGAGATAGGCCATGACCGAAGCACTCATGGCAAAGGCGATGAACATGATAATCCAGAAAGCATGTGGTTCACCGTTGAGAGGCAGTTCGTTATTTTTGAAGTTCATCCCATAGGCCGAGAAAATCATGGTCGGGATAGACATGACGATGGTCACCAGAGCCAAGGCTTTCATGATATTGTTCTGGTTATTAGAAATGATAGAGGCAAAGGTCTCTGTCATACTGTGGAGGATGTTGCCGTAGATATCAGCCATCTCAATGGCCTGCTGGGTCTCAATCAAGGTATCTTCCAGCAAGTCCTCGTCTTCCAGGTATTTCTTGATATTGCTGGTGGAGCTTGTCAGCTTCTTAATCACACGCTCATTTGTTTTGAGAGAGGCCTTGAAATAGACGATGGTCTTTTCCAACTCCATGAGCTCAATCAGTTCTTCATTTCGCGTGGACTTGTGCAGTTGGCTCTCAATCTGCTCACTCTTACGGTCAATGGAGCGCAGGGCTGTCAGATATAGCTCGGCATTGTGGTAGAGAATCTGAAAGATAAAACGTGACTTCATAAAAGTATAGAAGTTGCGCAGGCGCCGGTGAATGAAGATGTCCAGCAGAGGTAATTTTTCCAAACAAGTGGTGATAATAGCCTCTTCCGTGATGATAATACCAAGGGGATCGTGACATAGTAAGTCTGGTTATTCCGCTCCTCTGTGATGGGCACGTCAACGATGATCAGCGTGTACTCATCCTCTATAGTAACCCGAGACATTTCTTCCGCATCGAGCGGCGCTCGCAGGTCGGTGATGTCAATGCCAAAGGCGTTAGCGATTTCGATTGATTCGCTCTGGGAAGGGATTGACAAGATTGATCCAGGTGCCTGATTCGAGCGCATCAATCTCTTTGAATTCTGTCGTAGTAGATAAAAAGACTTGCTTCATGATCTTTTTCCTTTCCAGAGTGTTTTTTGCATACCGTACTATTATACTACAAATTCGGGCTTTTGGGGCAAAAGTTTGCAGAAAAATTTGTTATAATGGAGAAGGTTTATAAGTGAAACGAGGTCAAGATGCAAGATAAAATTGTGATTCATGGAGCGCGAGCTCATAATTTAAAAAATATTGATGTAGAAATTCCGCGGGACAAGCTGGTCGTGGTGACGGGGTTGTCTGGTTCAGGGCAAGTCCAGTCTGGCTTTTGACACCCTCTATGCTGAAGGGCAGCGTCGCTATGTGGAGAGTCTATCGGCCTATGCTCGGCAGTTTTTGGGCAATATGGAAAAGCCGGATGTAGACTCGATTGATGGTCTCAGTCCCGGCTATTTCCATCGACCAGAAGACGACCAGTAAAAATCCGCGCTCAACAGTGGGAACAGCTACCGAAATCAATGACTACCTGCGCCTGCTCTATGCTCGTGTTGGAACGCCATACTGTATCAACGGTCATGGAGCTATTACGGCTTCGTCTGTTGAACAGATTGTTGACAAGGTCTTGGAATTGCCAGAGCGTCAGCGGTTTGCAGATTTTAGCGCCGGTCATCCGCAAGAAAAAGGGCTCAGCATAAGACCGTTTTTGATAAGATTCAGAAAGACGGTTATGTCCGTGTGCGCGTGGATGGCGATATTTACGATGTGACGGAAGTGCCAGAGCTTTCTAAGAGCAAGCAGCATGATATTGAGGTCGTGGTAGACAGAATTGTTATCATGAAGGGTGCAGCCGCCTCTTTGACTCGGTCGAAGCTGCTCTGCGGATTGCTGAGGGCTATGTGGTGATTGATACCATGGACGGTCAAGAGCTGCTCTTTTCTGAGCACTATGCCTGCCCAGTCTGTGGCTTTACAGTGCCCAGAGCTAGAGCCACGACTTTTCTTTCAATGCGCCCTTTGGCTCCTGTCCGGACTGTGATGGTCTGGGGAGTTAAGCTGAAGGTGGATCTAGATGTCGTTGTGCCAGAAGCTGGCAAGACCTTTGCGCGAAGGAGCGCTAGCACCTTGAATCCCATATCCTCCAACTACTATCCGCAGATGCTGGAGCAGGCCATGGCAGCCTTTGGCATTGATATGGACAAGCCTTTTGAGGAGCTGACTGAGGAAGAAAAGCAGCTGATTTTCTTTGGCTCAGATGGACGGGAGTTCCATTTCCACTATGAAAATGAATTTGTGGCGTGCGCGATATTGACATTCCTTTTGAGGGGGTTGTCACCAATATCAACCGCCGCTACCATGAGACCAATAGTGATTTTACTCGGACGCAGATGCGGGCTTATATGAATGAGCTAACCTGTGCGGCTTGTCACGGTTATCGACTCAGCCCCCAGGCCTTGTCTGTCAAGGTTGGCGGCGAAGATGGCTTGCATATCGGTGAGATTTCAGACTTGTCCATTGCAGATCATCTGTTTCAGTTGGACAGCTTTTAGCTTGACTGACAATGAAGCTACGATTGCTCGGGCCTATTCTCAAAGAAATTCACGACCGCCTGACCTTCCTCAATAACGTTGGTCTCAATTACCTGACTTTGTCTCGCTCGGCTGGGACTCTATCAGGAGGAGAGAGTCAGCGGATTCGCTTGGCGACCCAGATTGGTTCTAACTTGAGTGGCGTCCTCTATATCCTGGATGAGCCCTCTATTGGTTTGCACCAGCGTGACAATGACCGCCTGATTGCCAGCCTTAAGAAGATGCGCGACCTGGGCAATACCCTCATCGTGGTTGAGCACGATGAGGACACCATGCGGGAGGCTGACTGGCTGATTGATGTGGGACCAGGAGCCGGTGTTTTCGGTGGTGAAATCGTCGCAGCCGGGCACCCCTGCACAAGTGGCCAAGAGCAAGAAATCTATCACAGGCCAATACCTGTCAGGTAAGCGCGAAATCCCAGTACCATTGGAACGCCGTGTAGGCAATGGCCGCCTTTATTGAAGTGACAGGGAGCTCAGGAAAAATAACTTGCAGAATATCACGGCTAGATTCCCTTGGGCAAATTCATCGCTGTGACTGGAGTTTCTGGATCCGGTAAGTCAACGCTGGTCAATTCTATCCTTAAAAAGGCCATCGCTCAAAAACTCAACCGCAACTCTGCTAAGCCAGGTAAGTTCAAGAAAATTAGCGGTATTGAGCATGTGGACAGACTGATTGATATCGATCAAAGTCCGATTGGCCGGACACCACGCTCTAATCCGGCTACTTATACTGGAGTTTTTGACGATATTCGCGATCTGTTTGCCAAGACCAATGAAGCTAAGATTCGCGGCTACAAGAAGGGGCGTTTCAGCTTTAATGTCAAGGGCGGTCGTTGTGAGGCCTGCTCGGGTGATGGGATTATCAAGATTGAGATGCACTTCCTGCCTGACGTCTATGTGGCCTGCGAGGTCTGTCACGGCACTCGCTATAATAGCGAAACTCTGGAAGTCCACTACAAGGAGAAGAATATCGCTCAGGTTCTGGACATGACGGTCAATGATGCGGTAGAATTTTTCCAGCATATTCCCAAGATTGCCCGCAAGCTCCAGACGATCAAGGATGTGGGGTTAGGCTATGTGACTCTGGGGCAGCCAGCCACGACCTTGTCAGGTGGTGAAGCTCAGCGGATGAAGCTGGCCAGCGAACTTCACAAGCGCTCGACTGGTAAGTCTTTCTATATCTTGGATGAGCCGACCACGGGTCTTCATTCTGAGGACATTGCCAAGCTCCTTCAAGTGCTATCACGATTTGTGGACGATGGCAATACAGTACTCGTTATCGAGCACAATCTGGATGTTATCAAGACGGCTGACCATATTATCGACTTAGGACCAGAAGGCGGTGTCGGTGGCGGTACGATTATTGCGACGGGTACACCGGAAGAAGTCGCTGCTAATCCAGCTAGCTATACCGGCCAGTACTTTGAAAGGCAAGCTGCATGTGAAATAATACATCAAATCCCTGTTTGATATTAAAAACAGGGATTTTTCGTGTCGGAGAATGCTGGTCAGATTTAAGTCTTAGGCAAGGCTTATTAAAAAATGTCCTATTTGACTGGTTTTTTGATATAATAAGCTTAGTTATTTCACGGAGGTGCCTCATGTTATCAAGAGTTGAGAAAGTTTGAAGCAGCATTGGCTCAGACAGAATGCGATGCTGTTTTAGTAACCAATCTGAAAAATGTTTACTATCTGACTGGCTTCAGCGGGACAGAAGCGACAGTTTTTATCAGCAAGAATCGTCGGATTTTCCTGACGGATGCACGCTATACGCTGATTGCCAAGGGAGTTGTCCAAGGTTTTGATATTGTAGAAACGCGCGACGCGATTGGAGAGATTGTCAAGATTATTGCGGGCGATAAGCTGCAAAAAAATCGGTTTTGACGATGAAATTTCCTATGCTTCCTTCAAAGATGCTGGAAAGTGTCTTCTCGGCCTACGAGCTGGTTCCCATGACAGCCTTTATTGAAAATCTGCGCATGATTAAAGATGAGCAAGAAATCGCGACCATTCGCAAGGCCTGTCAGATTTCGGATCAAGCCTTCCTAGATGTGCTGGATTTTATCAAGCCTGGTGAGACGACAGAGCTGGCTGTTATGAACTTTTTAGATGCCCGTATGCGCCAGCTAGGTGCTTCAGGTGCCTCTTTTGACTTCATCATTGCTTCAGGCTACCGCTCTGCTATGCCTCATGGTGTGGCTAGTGACAAGGTCATTCAAAATGGCGAAACCCTGACCATGGACTTTGGCTGCTACTACAATCACTATGTCAGTGATATGACACGGACTGTTCATGTGGGACAGGTGACAGATGAAGAGCGGGAGCTTTATGATATTGTCCTGCGTAGCAATCAAGCTCTGATAGAAGCTGCTAAGGCTGGGCTTAGTCGGATTGATTTTGACCGAATTCCGCGGCAGATTATTAACGATGCTGGATATGGTCCTTACTTTAGCCATGGGATTGGTCACGGTATCGGCCTGGACATCCATGAGATTCCTTACTTTGGCAAGTCAGAAGAGCCGATTGAGGCCGGTATGGTCCTGACTGATGAGCCGGGTATTTATCTGGACGGTAAATACGGCGTCCGCATCGAAGATGATCTTCTCATCACAGAAACAGGCTGCGAAGTCCTAACTCTTGCGCCGAAAGAGTTGATTGTTATTTGAGAATTATCAGGCTTTTATGATAGAATAAGTAGAAATATAATTTTTAAAAAAAGAGGTAATATAGAATGATTGAAGCAAGTAAGCTGAAAGCTGGAATGACCTTCGAAACAGCTGATGGAAAAACTCATCCGCGTTTTGGAAGCGAGCCACCACAAACCAGGTAAGGGAAATACGATTATGCGTATGAAATTGCGTGACGTTCGTACTGGTTCTACATTTGACACAAGCTACCGCCCAGAAGAAAAATTTGAACAAGCCATTATTGAAACTGTTCCAGCTCAATACTTGTACCAAATGGATGACACTGCTTATTTCATGAATACTGAGACTTACGATCAATATGAAATTCCAGTAGTCAATGTAGAAGAAGAATTGAAATTCATCCTTGAAAACTCTGATGTGAAAATCCAGTTTTACGGAACAGAAGTGATTGGTGTGACAGTACCGACAACAGTTGAATTGGTCGTGACAGATACTCAGCCATCTATCAAGGGAGCTACTGTTACCGGATCTGGTAAGCCAGCAACACTTGGAGACAGGTCTTGTTGTCAACGTACCAGACTTCATCGAAGTTGGACAAAAATTAATCATCAACACTGCAGAAGGAACTTACGTTTTCGCGCATAATATAGAAGAGGTAATAACTATGGCAGCTGAACAATTAGGTGAAATCGTCATTGCGCCACGTGTTTTGGAAAAAATCATTGCCATTGCAACGGCAAAGGTAGAGGGTGTTTATTCCTTCGCAAATAAGAGTATGTCAGACAGTCTTTCCATGCGCTCACTCGGTCGCGGAGTATCGCTTCATACCGATGAGACAGGTGATGTGACTGTAGACATCTATCTGTATTTGGAATACGGTGTCAGTGTTCCGACTGTTGCAGTAGCGATCCAGAAAGCTGTAAAAAGCGCTGTTTTTGATATGGCTGAGGTAGAGCTGTCTGCGGTCAATATCCATGTGGCAGGCATTGTTCCAGAAAAGGCACCAAAGCCAGACTTGAAAGATCTATTTGATGAGGACTTCCTCAATGACTGATATATTGTTGGAATCCAGAAGAGGTCTGCGCCAGCGGGGCTTTTTCAGGCCCTGATGAGCCCTAGAGTATGAAGGGATCTTGTAGAAGCTTGTCGCTTTGCCTATTCTTATGATAAGGACGAAGGGGCTGACAAAGCAACGGAAGCTGATATTCCAGCCTTCCTGCTCAATCTGGTATCTGGTGTGGTCCAGTCCAAGGACGACTTAGGACAAGAAAATTGCCCAGCACCTCAAAAAGGGCTGGACAGTGGATCGTCTGACGCTGGTAGAGAAAAATATCCTGCGTCTGGGTATCTTTGAGATTACAGAGTTTGACACCCCACAGCTGGTAGCAGTCAATGAAGCCATTGAGCTTTCCAAGCAATTCTCTGACGAAAAGTCCAGTAAGTTCATTAATGGGATTTTGAGTCAATTTATCGTTGAATAAATGAAGGTCGAGACAAGTGTCTTGGCCTTTTTTTGATTTGTGACATTCAGTTTGTATCACTTCGTTAGGTGCAAGAAAAATAAATCACCTACTATTCGGCAGCGCATCAAGGATTATATCAAAAAACTCCAGACACGATACAATAAAGGTGTTCAAGCCAATTGTAAAGTGAAAGGAGAAAAAAGCGCAAAAAGTATATTGTTTATCACATATAAAGTGGATGTGTTCTATCGCATTGTGTTTACACTTAAGTATAGATTGAAAATCAATATCAAAGTAGTTTAGGTGGAATATTATGTGTTTATAAGGATATTGAAATTATAGAAGGGTACTTTATTCCGGATTATGTATATATGTTAATGAGTATCCTATCAAAAATAGGCGTTTCAAATTTTATGGGTTACTTGAAAGGTAAAAGTGCTCTTGCGATGTTTTGTAAACATGCCAATCCTAAGTATAAATTTGAGAAAAGGTATTTCTGAGCAGAAATCTATTACATGAGTACAGTTGAACTCAACGAAGCCACAATCAAGAAAGATATACAAGAGCAGGAAAAGCACAATATAGCAATGGATAGATTAAGTTTGAAAGAAGGTGAATATCTAAGTAGGGATAGTGGTAAGTAATGCAAACACCTCTTTGAGAGGTTTGTGACGAGTCAAGAGCAATGAGGCTTGAACAAAGTGAAAAGCCAGCGTCTTTAGGCGCTGGCTGGTGATATGAGCTAGACTTATATCTCTGGTACAAAACTATCTGTTAGACGAGGTAAATTATTTTGGAGCTATAACTCTAATCCACCCATGTAAGGACGCAGAACCTCTGGGATAGTTACAGAGCCGTCTTCGTTTTGGTAATTTTCTAAGATAGCTGCTACTGTGCGTCCGACAGCCAGTCCAGAACCGTTGAGAGTATGAAGGAGTTTGACCTTGCCATCTGCTTCGTCACGGTAGCGGATTTGAGCTCGACGAGCTTGGAAATCTTCTGTGTTAGAGCAGCTAGAGATTTCACGGTAGGTGTTTCTGAGCCGGAATCCAAACTTCCAAGTCGTAGGTCTTAGCAGCTGAGAAGCCCATATCTCCAGTACAGAGTGCTACAACACGGTAAGGCAGATTCAACTTTTGCAGGATGTTTTCTGCGTTGGCAGTCATCTTTTCCAGCTCTTCATAAGATTCTTCTGGCTTGGCAAATTTCACCATTTCAACTTTGTGGAACTGGTGCAGACGGATGAGACCGCGCGTGTCACGACCAGCAGAGCCAGCTTCAGAGCGGAATGATGGACTCATAGCCGTGAAGTAGATTGGCAATTCTTTTCCGTCAAGAATTTCGTCTCGATAATAGTTGGTCAGTGGAACTTCAGCAGTCGGAATCAGAACGAAATTGGTATCGCTTAGCTCAAACGTATCTTCTTTGAACTTAGGATACTGCCCAGTCCCAAACATGGAATCGTGGTTTACCATATAAGGAGTGATGACTTCGGTATAGCCTTCTTTGCCATGCTCATCCAGCATGAAGTTGTAGATAGCACGCTCAAGTCTTGCTCCCAATCCCTTATAGAAGAGGAAGCGAGCACCAGTAACTTTTGCCCCACGTTCCCAGTCTAGGATGTCCAGATCTTCACCCAAATCCCAGTGAGCTTTAGCTTCAAAGTCAAATTGGCGCGGTGTCCCCCAGCGACGAACCTCGACGTTTTTCGTCCTCATCTGCTCCGACAGGAACACTTTCGTGCGGGATATTCGGCAGAGTGGTAGTGAATTCAGTCAACTTAGCATCCAGCTCAGCCAAGGTTGCGTCTAAGTTCTTGACCTCAGCAGAAAGTTTTTGCATGGCAGCAATCTTGTCATCTGCATTTTCTTTGTTGCGTTTAGCTTGAGCAATTTCAGCAGAAACAGTATTGCGCTCAGCCTTGAGTTCTTCGACCTTGACCAATAAATCCCGACGTTCTTTGTCAATGGTTTTCATTTGGTTAAGGGTAGCAGCGTCAACACCTCGCGTAGCTAATTTTTCAGCTACAGAATCAAAATCTGTACGGATACGTTTTAAATCTAACATAGGTACCTCCAAAAATAAAAAGCACTTTATGAAACTGTTGGAGCGGCATAGCCGCGGTTCCATCCAACTTCACAAAAGTGCACTTGCTTAATTATTCATTTTTAAACTAACGGTAGAATTTCCTATTTTCTCCTTATCTGCTCACAGCCACCGCAGACTTTCTGAAAAGTGCCCAATAGTACTTATCCGTTTCGACTATTATACAGGATTTTCTGGAAAATGTAAATCCCAGGATAGGAAAAATCTTGACAGAAAAAGATAACTATGTTATCTTTAAATAAAAGGTAACGATAGTTATCCAAAGGAGTTCTTATGGTAAAACAAACAACACGCGACCGTATGATTGAGAAGGCAAGCCAGCTTATCAGAGAGTATGGCTATCAGAATATCCCCCTGAGGAAACTGGCATCTCTGCTGGGGGTTACGACTGGTGCTTTTTACAAGGCTTTTGAGAATAAGGAGGAACTTTACTATCAGGTCTGTCTTTTGGAAAACCAGAGGCAGCTTAAACGTTTAGAGGAACAGTATTTAGACGGAGTCTCTGATCCTTTGGATTGCATTTGGCAGATAGGACTCTTTCTTTTATCGGAATATGAGACCAACAGTCGGATGATGGATTTTCTCTTTTTCAGTCCTGTGGCGATAGAGGCTTACCGGAAAGGTGAGCTTCTGGAAATCGGGAATAAGACAGTGGTTTATCTGGATTGGCTGCCTATTGAGAGTCAGAAAGAGAAAAAGATTCTCTTGCTCAAACTGGACACCTTCATCACAGGTTATGGCCATTTTATTGCCAAAGGCTTGGAGACTTTTGATGAGGAAGTCTATCGCTCAATGTTCAATGATTTACTAGGAGGTTACAAACATGTTTAAAAATCTCATTGTTTATGCACATCCCTATGATAAAAGCTTTAACCATGCTATTTTAGAGCAGGTTCAGGACTTGTTGGAGAAGAAAGGTCAGACCTATGAACTGATTGATCTCTATGAGGATGGTTTTAATCCAGTCTATACCAAGGAAGAGCTAGCGCTTTTTAATAAAGGACAGGCACTAGACCCACTGGTTTTAAAATATCAGGAAGCTCTTGCGTCCTGTGACCGCCTTATCATGATTTTTCCTATCTGGTGGGCGGATATGCCAGCTATTGTCAAGGGCTTTGAAGATAAGGTCTTTTTGAAAAATAAGATTTACGAGGAGAGCGAAAACTCGCCAGTTAGTTGGTCGTCTGACCAATATTAAAGAGGTATTGGCTATTACTACCTCTGCAGCACCGACCTTCTATCTTAAGTATTTCTGTGGTGATGTCGTCAAGAAAGCCATGTTGGGCCATACCTTTAAGTCTATCGGTGCTAGACAGCGCCGTTGGTTGAATTTCGGGAATATTTCTCAGTCTACAGCTGAAAAACGGCAGGCTTTTTTAGAAAAATTAGCAGAAAAGATTTGAAGAGGTAGCTATCATGATTCGTTTTAGAAGAGCAGATGAAAGGGATCTTGCTGCTGCGGTCTCAGTTTTAACTGCTGCTTTTGCTGAGCATGAGATCTACAGAGAAAAATTCCGTCCTCTCTTTGGCAGCAGCCGGTCTTATATTGATTTTCTAAATAGATTGCATGCAGTTATGGTTAAGGAGGCGATGCGTCATCATATTTGCCTGCTTGCTGAAGTGGACGGGCGTCTTATGGCGGTCGCTACTATTCATAAGCTCGGTAGCCATCCTGTCGGTATACTTTCCTTTTTGCGGGCAGGAGCATGGAGGATGTGGCAATATATTCCCCAGCTTTTAGCCTTTCAAAAAGTCTTTGGGGAGGGGAGTAAAGAAGCTAAGAAAAGGGGTGTTTCAACTCTATATCTTGAACTGCTGGGTGTGCTGCCTGATTATCAAGGACAGGGAGTTGGCGGTCTTTTTATCTCAAAGGGACTTGAGCTACTTGCCAAAGAAGAGAAATGCCACCGGCTTACTTTGATTACTCATACAGAAAGCAACTGTCGTTTTTACAAAAAGAACGGATTTAAACAACTAGATGTCCGTGATGTTGAAGGTGTCAAGACATGGACTTTCGAGAAAAATTTAGCTGATGTTTATACTTTTTAAAAATCTAATGATGCGGTCTTGCATTGATAATGTCAGCTTACCCCACCCTATCATTTCAAGGGGCTGAGATAGTGCATTCTCAGATTGTTTCACTTTCCAATTTTTTGTGCTAGCTCCATTTTGGTGGTACAAGCAGTTTTTGTCTTAGTCTAAAATATAAAAAATAAGGTTGAAACTTTTTCAACCCTATTTTTTCTTCTTAAAGATTCCAGCAATTTTTTGTAACAGAGTCGGCAATCTAACGACTTTGTCGTTGCCAATATGCTCTCGTGCAATTTTGAGTATCTTACCAGAGTCTTTGGAGGCAAAGAGAAACTTTCCTTTGTCAGTCCAGATTTCAAAGTGGCGGCTGACTTTTTTGCCAGAAACATTAGCACCGATAGCAGTGATGCTAGTCCAAGGCAGCTGAATATAATCTTCTACATTGGCATCAGCATAAAACTCCAGAGCTGTCTCGCCGATTAGAAATTTCCCAACCTTTCCGCCTAATCCAAGATAGGAAACGCCAGTGGTATTAAACTCAACTGTTTTGTTTTGTGACTGTGCCATAGAGTAACTCCCTTTTAAATAATATAGCTATTATACCACAATAAAAAGAAGGCCGAAACCTTCTTTTTGATTACATCAAACCAGCAACGTGAGCTAGTACACCAACTACAAAGAGGGCGATGATGATAGTGATAGGGGATACTTTCTTCTTAAGCAACCACATACAAGCGAAAGTTAGAAGCAGTCCCATCAAACCAGGAATCAAAGAATCCAAGTTTTGTTGGAAAGTTGTAACTTTTTCAGGGGTTTGAGATAGTCCTTGCCCTACTTGAGCAAAGGCTTCTTGGATACCCTTATAGCCACTAGACAATTTGTCCCAATGGATATATGCTTTATCATCTAGCTTAACAGATGAAACGTTAAAGACAAACTTAATAGATACCCAGCGCTCAACCAGAACAGCCAAGATAAACATACCTAGGATTGAAGCACCTTTGGTAATGTCTTGGAGGATACCACCAGACATGTCTTTAGTGATTTCAGAACCAGCCTTGTAGCCCAATTCTTGTGTGTACCAGAGGAAAGCCATCCGGATAGCATTCCAAGCTAAGAAGAAGATAAGTGGACCAATGATATTTCCAGTCAAAGCAAGAGATGCCCCAAGTGCTCCAAGGATAGGACGAACTGTGAACCAGAAGACAGGGTCTCCGATACCAGCCAGAGGTCCCATCATACCGATTTTAACCCCTTGGATAGCCGCATCGTCAATTGCTGCACCATTTGCTTTTTCTTCTTCAAGCGCAAGTGTAACTCCGATGATTGGAGCTGCAACATATGGGTGAGTGTTGAAGAATTCCAAGTGACGCTCAAGAGCAGCAGCTTGATCTTCTTTTTTAGTATAAAGCTTTCTTAATAGCTGGAATCAGTGAATAAGCCCAGCCCAAGTTTTGCATACGTTCGTAGTTCCAAGAACCTTGCAAGAAAGTAGAACGCCACCAAACTTTTTTTGACGGTCAGCCTTTGAAAGAGTCAATTTTTCCTGACTCATCAGGTTTTACAGTATTTAATTCTGTCATGATAGTGTGTCTCCTTTCTTAGTAGTCTTCTAGGATGTCGCCGATTGGATCGTTAGATGAAGCTGTTGCTCCGCCACCACCATTTCCGCCTTTTTTAGACAAGGCAAGGTAGATGAGGGCAATAGCGACACCGATTGCACCGAGGGCAATCAGAGTGAGTTCGCTGACAGCAGCTAAAAGCAAAACCAATAGCGAAGAATGGCCATACTTCACGAGTTGCCATCATGTTGATAACCATTGCATAACCAACGGCTACGACCATACCACCACCGATTTGCATACCTTCTGATAGCCAAGCTGGCATAGCTTCAAGAGCAGATTTAACAGACTCAGCTGGAATCATCAAAAGAAGTGCTGCCGGGATAGCAATACGTGCTCCTTGCATGAAGAGAGCGATAAAGTGAGCGCGTTCAACTCCTTTAATGTCTCCTTTTTTCGCAGCAGCATCTGCACCGTGAACCAAACCGACTGACAAAGTACGGACAATCATAGTCAAGAAGAGACCAGCAACAGCAAGTGGAATAGCAACACCTTGTGCTACAGCGATTCCTTTGCTTGAGAAGTCTCCACCCAGTACCATGATGATGGCAGCGGCAACAGAAGCGAGGGCAGCATCAGGTGCTACAGCAGCTCCGATGTTAGCCCAGCCAAGAGCGATCAGCTGGAGAGAGCCACCCAGCATAACACCGGCAGCCAAATTACCAGTTACCAGTCCAATTAAGGTACAAGCAACCAGCGGTTGGTGGAATTGGAATTGGTCCAAGATACCTTCTAGACCAGCTAAGAAGGCAACAAAGACTACTAAAACCATAGAAATAATAGACATGTTCTAAATCCTTTCGTAAATTAATAAAAGCAAAACGTTTGATTCTACTGCACGTTGGCTTTCTTAATCAAATCAAACAAATCTTTTTTAGAGTCATTTGGTACTTTACGTACGTCGAATTCAACGCCAAGGTCACGCAGCTTTTCATAAGTAGCAACGTCTTCCTTGTCCATTGACAGTACGTTGTTGACCATTGTTTTACCAGTTGAGTGAGCCATGGAACCAACGTTAAGGGTCTTGATTGGCACACCGCCTTCAATAGCACGGAGGGCATCTTGAGGAGTTTCAAACAGAATCAAGGCATGTGTGGTTGCCAAAGCGAGGGTCTTTTGAAACGGCAATCAATTTGTCGATTGGGACAACATTGGCTTTGACATTACCTGGTGCAGCTTGCTTGATCAATTCTTTACGAAGTTCATCTTGAGCTACTGAGTCAGAGGCAACGATAATACGATCTGCTTTTGAATCTGGTGTCCAAGCTGTTGCTACCTGACCATGCAGCAAACGTGTGTCGATCCGGGCAAGGTTGATTTTGAGCTTGCCGTCACCGATTACAGTCCCTTCAGGGATTGCTGCTTGGGCAACTGGAGCAGCTGCAGCAGGAGCATTTGCTTCTTCAGCAGCAGGATTCAGCTCTTCAGGCAGAGCTTTGACTCCTTCCTTAGCTTCTTTGATGATGTTAGCAACAACAGCTTCAACGCCGGCATTGGCATCCATCATCCTTTCTGTATAAGCCTGAATCAGCATAGGCAGGTTCAAGCCTGTAATGATAGCGAACTTGCGGTCTGGATTTTCACCCATGACACGGCTAGCTTGGTTGAATGGAGAGCCACTCCAAAGGTCAGCCAAGACCAACACTTCATCGTCCGCATCAAACGAAGCCACAGCGTCATTGAACTTTGCATAGAGATCATCTGGTCCTTCGTTGGGCATGAAAGTTACAACTTGTACTTTTTCCTGCTCACCGAAATCATAGAACCTGATTGATGAATACCAGCAGCAAATTCACCGTGGCTAGCAATAATGATTCCGATACTCATTATTGACATTCCTCCTTATAAAATGTTTGACTTAAGTTTTAAGAAAACTTTAAGGCAAATTTATTATAAAACGTTTTCATGAAAAATGCAAGCGTTTGTTCCTAAAAATGACTTTTTCTTTCAAAAATGTCAGTATTTGCTGAACCCCTGATAAATATAGGTATAAGCAAACCTTAGCTATAGAAATGTTTTTAATAAATTAGGAAAAACAGAAAATACAACAGATTAATATATGAAAAATGTTGAAATAATATGAAAGTGACTTTTGAAATGAAAGAAAAGAATCGTGTTTGAGAAAGTGTTTGTTTATCAAAAAAGAAAGAGGAGGACCAAAGACAAAAATTCGCATCTTATGTCTTTAGTCTCCCTCTATTAATGGCAAAAGTTTCTAAATAATATCAAGCCTGTCCATCAAAAGTTTCCAAGAGTTTGGTAAATGTTGGGACTGACATGCTTTAAAGTATTAGTGTGTGAAGTCAAGTACCATACGTCCCTGAATGGTACCCGCTTCCATTTCATCAAAGACATCCACTGCATCTGAAACAGGGCGTTTTTGAACGACAGGAACCACCAATCCTTCAGAACCAAACTGGAAGGCTTCTTCCAAGTCCTTGCGAGTACCAACGAGGGAACCGATGACTTGGATACCATCTAAAACGGTTTTGACAATACTGAGGTCCATCATTTCAGATGGCAATCCAACGGCAACTACCTGACCGCCAGCACGAACAGAATCAACCGCTTGGTTGAAAGCAACTTTAGAAACAGCTGTGACTACTGCTGAATGCGCACCGCCAGTTTTTTCTTGGATAAGAGCAGCGACATCTTCAACTTCATGGCCGTTGATGACGATATCAGCACCGACTTCTTTAGCCAAAGCTAGTTTGTCATTGTTGATATCAACAGCGACAACATGGGCATTAAAGACTTTCTTGGCATATTGCACCGCTAGGTTACCCAATCCACCTGCTCCAAAGATAACTGTCCATTGGCCTGGTTGCAGCTGAGCTTCTTTGATAGCCTTGTAGGTAGTTACACCAGCGCAGGTGATAGAAGAAGCTTGGGCAGGATCCAGTCCTTCAGGGACTTTGACAGCGTAGTCAGCTGTTACGATACATTGCTCTGCCATCCCACCATCAACAGAATAACCAGCGTTTTTTACTGTACGGCAAAGGGTTTCGCGGCCAGTTGTACAGTATTCACAAGCTCCGCAGCCTTCAAAGAACCAAGCGACACTGACGCGATCTCCGACTTTGAGACTTTTTACATCTGGAGCGATTTCTTTGACAATACCGATACCTTCATGTCCGAGAACGCGACCCGGTACCTTGCCAAAGTCACCATGCGCGACGTGCAGATCCGTATGGCAGACACCGCAGTATTCGATATCAACGAGAGCTTCCCCTGTTTCAAGAGGACGAAGTTCCTTATTTTCGATGAGTTGGACATTGGTTCCCTCTGGATTTACAACAACTGCTTTCATAAGTAATTTCCTCCTGTTATTTAGTTTTTAATTATGTTAATTATATCACAAACTCAAACAAACAGCAAACGCTTTCAATTTCAAACAGAAATAACCTTTAAAACTATGATACGGCGAATAAGCTCCAATTTTTAAAGCTTTTGAGCATGATTGAGGTCGAGAGAAGACAAAAAAGAAAAGACAAACTCTCAAACAGAGTTTGCCTAATTGTCTACTTTTATAAAAAAAGTTTGTTGAGCTCGTGGGCGACACCATCTTGGTCATTGGTCAAAGATAATTGCTGGTCGGCGTAGGGCAGCAGGTCAGTATTGGCATTTTTCATGGCATAGCCAGTACCAGCAAAGGACAGCATCTCAGTATCATTTTGCTCATCACCAAAGGCAATCAGATTTTTGCGATCCACATTGAGAATATTAAGCAGGTACTGAAGGGCGAAGGCCTTATTGACCCCTTTTGGAGCACACTCGAGAATGTTGAGTGGCCCGCCCCAAGAGTTGATAGCAAGTTCATGCTGGTAAAAAGCATTCATTTCCTCTGCCAGAGCATATTTATCAGCTGCTCGCGTTTGCAGGAGAATGGCGTTAGGATTCTCCGTTACCAGATTGGCTTGAAACTGGTTTTCTGGCTTGAAAGCATCTATGCCAAAGAGTTTAGGATCAGCAATTTCTTCATTAGGATTGGTGATATAAAATTTATTGCGGTATTCGCCAGCAATGAAATCTGCTTCAATCTCATCCTTGCGCTTAACCATATCCAGCAGAAAGGACTTATCCAGCGTCAGCGATTTTTTTCAAAGTCCCATTTCTTTTCTGGAATGTGAGTCAAAGAGCCGTTGAAGTTGATCATGGGCGTTTTGAGCTCTAATTCTTTATAATATTTCAAAGCCATGCGATAGGGCCGGCCTGTTGTGATAATGACCTTGTGGCCCTTTTGGGAAATTTTTTTGATGGTTTCTTTGGTGAAGTCAGACAGATTGCTATTAGAATCCAGCAAGGTTCCGTCCAAGTCCACAGCGATTACTTTTTTTGTCATGTAAGTCTCTTTTCAGTGATAATACAGACTATTATAACAGAATTCAGTGTAAATAACACGACTTATGTTATAATGGTGCTCTAATCAGTCACAATTATGACACACCAAGGAGGAGCTTTTCATATGCGTAAACCAATCATGATTCATGCTCTTTTTCTGATGATTGCCTTTTTTATCTATATCCAATCTCTAAATGGCGGTCCGACCTATCTCATCTGGAATATGACCTTGGCCTTAATCAGCTATGATGCAGCTGTCTTGACGCTTTTATTCAAGAAGCAGAAGTGGGCTTATCCTCTTCTTTTCCTGCTGTGGTTGCTTTTCTTCCCCAACACTTTCTATATGATTACCGATTTGATTCATATGACTTGGGTAGCAGATGTTCTGAGTAAGCCAAGTGTTTTCTTGCTCTTTTTAGCTTTTGTTTCCAGTATTTTATTCGGGATTTTCTGTGGTATGGAGAGCTGGTATGTCATCAAGGAAGGCTGGAAGCTTAACTGGTATTTAGAACTATTGCTGACGGCAGCTCTGTCTGTTGTGTCCAGTCTGGCTATCTATATAGGACGTTATGATCGCCTTAATAGCTGGGATTTATTGCTTCATCCTCAGCTGGTCTCTACAGAAACTCTTGCAAACTTTGCAGCCTGATCGACTGCCTTTCATTCTTGGTTTTACTTTTTACAGTTTATGAGTTTAGTATTTGATGAGAGATAATAAAAAATAAGAATAGCGAGACATTCATCTTGAAAAAAGTGAATGTTTTTATTATAATTTAAACTATCGTTCGCGAATAAAATGAAATTGATCTGTTTTTCTTTGTTTTTGAACTAGATATTAGAAATTTTACTCAAAAGGAGATTTATTGAAAAATGGATAAATTTTTCAAACTGACCGAAAAAGGGACAGATGTCCGGACAGAGGTTTTGGCTGGTCTGACGACTTTCTTTGCTATGTCCTACATTTTATTTGTCAATCCGGCTATGCTGGCTCAGACAGGTATGCCTAAGCAAGGTGTTTTTCTAGCTACGATTATCGGGGCTGTTGCAGGTACTTTGATGATGGCTTTCTTTGCCAATCTGCCTTATGCGCAGGCACCGGGCATGGGGTTGAATGCCTTTTTCACTTTTACGGTCGTCTTTGCCTTGGGCTACACTTGGCAGGAAGCCTTGGCTATGGTCTTTATCTGCGGGATTATTTCGCTTATTATCACTCTGACCAAGGTGCGTAAGATGATCATCGAGTCAATTCCAGGCTCCTTGCGAGCAGCTATCTCGGCAGGAATCGGAGTCTTTCTGGCTTATGTAGGTATTAAAAATGCTGGCTTGCTCAAGTTTTCAATCGATCCGGGAAACTATACAGTAGCTGGCAAGGGAGCAGATAAAGCTGCAGCGGCTATTACGGCTAATTCAGCAGCAACTCCAGGTCTGGTAGACTTTAACAATCCAGCGGTCCTCGTAGCCTTGGTTGGTTTAGCCATCACAATTTTCTTTATTGTGAAAAATATCAAGGGTGGTGTTATCCTATCCATCCTAGTCACTACAGTTGTGGCTATTCTGGTTGGCTTGGTTGATTTATCAGCTATTGACTTTGGGCAGAATAACATTGGTACTGCTGTTAATGAACTGGGACAGATTTTTGGGGTGGCAGTAGGACCGAAAGGTCTGGGTGCCCTTTTAGCAGATTCAGCTCGCTGGCCCCAGACATGTATGGCTATTCTGGCTTTCTCCTTGACAGATATTTTTGATACCATTGGTACCTTGATTGGGACAGGTGAAAAGGTCGGGATTGTGGCGACTTCTGGGGAAAACCATGAATCAGAAGGTCTGGATAAGGCTCTTTACTCGGACCTCATCGGAACTTCTATTGGCGCCATTGCTGGAACCTCTAACGTGACGACTTATGTGGAGTCTGCAGCTGGTATCGGAGCTGGAGGCCGAACAGGTCTGACAGCCTTGGTCGTAGCCATCTGCTTTGCGGTATCAAGCTTCTTTAGCCCACTCTTGGCTATTGTTCCTAATGCTGCAACTGCACCGATTCTCATTATCGTGGGGATTATGATGCTGGCTAGCTTAAAAAATATCCATTGGGATGATATGACAGAAGCCATTCCAGCTTTCTTTACTTCTATTTTTATGGGATTTGCCTATTCTATCACTCACGGGATAGCAGCTGGGTTTATTACCTATACCTTGGTCAAAATCTTCAAAGGTCAAGCTAAGGATGTGCATTCTATGATTTGGATTTTGGATCTTCTCTTTATTTTGAATTTCGTAAATCTGGCTTTAAATTAGGTCTAAACATTACTGGATTTCCTTGTGTCTAGTGAAGTTTGGATAGCTTATATTTTTCAGTATAAAAAATCAGCTTTTTGCGGCTGATTTTTCTTTTGCAAAATTAAGCAGAAAAATTTTTTCTGGTATAATAAGAGAATGTTTAGTCATAATGAGGAAGAATTAATCCAGTGGGGTCAGCGTCTGGGCAAATTGCTTCGGGCAGGGGATGTACTGGTTTTAACGGGAGATTTAGGAGCAGGAAGACAACCTTTACTAAGGGTCTGGCTCTAGGTTTAGGCATCAGTCAGATGATTAAAAGTCCAACCTATACCATTGTTAGGGAATACGAGGGGCGCTTGCCGCTCTATCATCTGGATGTCTACCGCATCGGGAGACGATCCAGATTCCATTGATTTGGATGACTTTCTCTTCAGGGAGGGTGTGACGGTCATTGAATGGGGGGAGCTGCTGGGAGAAAATCTGCCTGATAACTATTTAAAATTAAACCTCTTGAAAAAGGAAGACGGTCGTGAATTGGTTTTTGAAGCCAAAGGAAAGCGAGCCCAAGAGTTGCTTGAGGGACTGCAGAATGACTGAATATGAATTGTGCTTGCGTGAAGCGGAAAAAACAGATGCAGCTGAGCTGATTGCCTTCCTCAATCAGGTCGGATCTGAGTCAGATTATATGACGCTGGATGAGGCTGGAATTTTGATGAATCAAGAGGAGATGGCTTCATTCATTGAGCATCAAGCTGCTTCTAGTAATCAGCTTTATCTGTTGGCGCTTTTAAATGGTGAGATTGCTGGCCTTGTCAGCATCACAGCCGATTTCCATGAGCGAATTCGCCATATTGGTCAAGTCTTTGTCGTGGTGAAGAAAGCTTTCTGGAACCAAGGACTGGGACGCATATTGCTAGAAGAGGCACTGGCTTGGGCAGAAGATTCTCAGGATATTAGACGTTTGGAATTGAGCGTTCAGGTTAGAAATGAACGAGCGGTTCACCTCTATAAAGATTTAGGATTTGAAATTGAAGGCTTACAAAAAAGAGGAGCCTATTTAAAAGAAGGGATATTTCTTGATGTTTACCTGATGGGTAAACTGATAGACTAAAAAAGATATGTTTAAAAAGATTATAATGATGTTTCTCAGCCTCCTTGTCGTAACGACAGCTGGTATTGGTACTTATGCATGGACAATCTATGGTCAGTCAACAGATGAACTGTCCAAGACTTATAAGGGCTTGGGAAATGAGACAGATGTCATTTCTGCGACTAAGCCTATGACTATCTTGCTGATGGGGGTTGATACAGGAAGTGGATCCCGCGAGGATACTTGGGTTGGGAATAGCGATACCATGATTCTCCTGAGTGTCAATCCAGACCAAGAAAAACAGTCATGATGAGTTTGGAACGTGATATTCTGACTCAGATTGATGAAAATGGTCAAACAGTTGAAGCCAAGCTGAATGCCGCCTATGCGACAGGCGGAGCAGAGTTAGCCATTTCGACTATTGAGGGCTTGATGAATATCCACATCGACCGCTATGTGATGATTAATATGCAGGGCTTGGTTCAGTTAGTAGACGCAGTAGGTGCTATTGAAGTCAATAATACTTTGACTTCCCAATTTCTATTGAAGATACGAGCCTGAGTATACTGCTAAGGTAGAGCTGCAGCAAACCATCAATGGTGATCGGGCGCTGGTCTATGTCGCATGCGCTATCAGGATCCAGAGGAGACTATGGCCGCCAAAAGCGTCAACGTGAAGTAATTAAGAAAGTGGTTGAAAAAGTTCTCAGTCTCAACAGTGTCAGCCATTATCAGGCTATTTTAAAAGCTGTCAGCAGCAACATGCAGACCAATATCGCGCTTGATTCAAAAAGCATTCCTCAACTGCTAGGGCTATCAGGATGCCTTTAAAAACATCAAGTCTGAGCAGCTACGTGGAGAAGATGCGACCTTGCCTGATGGTGGAAGCTATCAGCTAGTGACGTCTGGAGCATCTGCTGAGCATGCAGAATCTAATTCGCAAGTCTCTGGGCTTGGACACAGTTAAGAGTCTGAAGACCAATGCTGTTCTCTATGAAGATATTATGGGTGGCAACAGTCTAAGAAGCAGCAATAGCAGTAGTACATCTAGTAGCACAGAAAGCTATAGCAGTTACCAGAATTCTTATAGTCAGCCTACTTATAATAATGGTTATGGAAAATTATTCTTATCCGACGACAGATACAACAGTTGGAACTACGAATACGACTCAGTTGCTCCAGCGGCTTCCTCTGCCCCAGCTGCAGATGTCAGTGTCAGCACCCTCACAAAGTCAGCCAGTAGTCAATGCGACTACAGAGTAGAAAGTTAACATATAAAAAGGAGACCGGGACAAAATGTCTCGGTCTCTTTTGGTAATGACTGGAGGTTCATGAAACGGTAGTGGATTGGAGTTTTTGTTTCCCTCTCACCCACCTTTTCTCCATCAAGACTCGTACTTTTCCCAGATGTCTTTGACTTGCTGGATCTGCACTTGAGCTTGGTTTCCAAGGACTTTATATTTATAAGTAAGATCTTGAGCGATGTCTTTGACTTGCTCTTTTTGCTCTTGAATGATGGCAATATTTCGTTGGATATTGGCTAGACTGTCCTTTACTTTGTCTAGACTATCTGTTGTTTCAATGATTTCTTCTTGAATTTTTTGTCGGTTTTCAACCAGTTTGTAACTGGCTGCTGCGGCACTCGATAAATAGGAAAATATTTGAGTTTCATATTCCCTCCTTGCTGTAGCAATCTTTTCAGCTAATTCTGGCCAGAGCTGAAAAGTCTGGTTCATGGGCTGCGAAAGTAATCTTGAGTTCATCCGCATCGTCAGAGCGCGGTGCCAAATGCACGTGGGTATGAAAGACAGTCTGTCCAGCAATTTCTTCGTTGTTATTGATGATATTCATACCAGCTGCACCTGTGGCTTTCATGACCATTCGAGCAATGTCAGGTACGCGAGAGAAGAGCTGACTGGTGCTGTCAGCATCCATATCCAGCACATTTCGGAAATGCTCTTAGGGACAACCAAGGTATGACCCGTGTTACCTGAGAAATATCCAGAAAAGCAAGAACTTTCTCGTCTTCTATAGACTTTAGAAGAAGGGATTTCTCCGGCAATAATTTTTACAAAAATACAATCAGCCATAAATGGTACCTCTATTCGCTAGATTTTTGTTATAATATAAGAACCATTATACCAGAATTCGGAGAAAATATGTTAGAAATCAAAGAGCTTACGGGCGGCTATGTTAATATCCCGGTTTTAAAGGATGTCAGCTTTGAAGTGGGCAATGGCCAGCTGGTTGGTCTGATTGGTCTCAACGGTGCGGGCAAGTCCACGACCATCAATGAGATTATCGGTCTTTTGACGCCTTATAAGGGGCAGATTCAAATTGATGGACTGGAGCTGCGGACCAATCCCAGCGATTATCGCAAGAAAATCGGTTTTATTCCGGAAACGCCTAGCCTCTACGAAGAATTGACCCTGCGCGAGCACATTGAGACAGTAGCTATGGCTTACGACATTGAGCAGGAGACGGCTTTTAGACGCGTGGATAAGCTACTGGAAATGTTCCGACTCAAGGAAAAACTGGATTGGTTCCCTGTTCACTTTTCAAAGGGGATGAAGCAAAAAGTGATGATTATCTGTGCTTTTGTAGTTGATCCCAGCCTTTTATTGTGGATGAGCCTTTTCTGGGTCTGGATCCGGTAGCTATTGCAGACCTTATCCAGCTCTTGGATGAGGAAAAGAAGAAGGGCAAGTCGATTCTGATGAGCACCCATGTTCTGGACTCTGCTGAGAAGATGTGCGATAGTTTTGTAATTCTGCACAAGGGTCAAGTGCGGGCCAAGGGCAGCTTGACTGAGTTGCGTGCTCAATTTCAAATGCCGGATGCTAGTCTAAATGACATCTATCTAGCCCTGACAGAAGAGGCAGCGCTATGAAAGAATTATTTGCCAAACGAAAGCAGGATTTTCGTCAGCAGTGTCTGAAATACCTGCGCTATGTTTTTAATGATCATTTCGTGCTCTTTCTGTTGATTTTTATGGGATTTTTAGGTGTTCAGTACAGTCAGCTTTTGCGACATTTTCCGACCAATCACCTACCTATTATTGCTAGTCTGGTTATTCTATCGGTCTTTATCTTGCCTTTTGGACGGATTGCGACCTATCTGGAAAAGCCGGATGCACTCTTTCTCTTGGTCAGAGAAGCAGAAGTCAGGACTTTTATCAAGGCTCAGATTCTACGTTCCTATCTTTTGTACGCAGTCTTACAGACTGGAATCTTACTGCTACTGGCCCCGCTTTTTCTGGCTCTGGGATTGCCTGTTTGGGGCTTCGGGTTCTACTGTCTCTTTATGCTAGTCTTGAAATGGTTTTTGTTTCAGGCTAAGGCTAAGAAGTTCTTTACCGAAAATGGCCTAGATTGGCAGGCTTTTGGTGGCTTATGAAGCAGCCCGAAAGCAGACGATTCTGCGCTTCTTTGCTCTCTTTACAAATGTTAAAGGCATTTCAAACAGTGTCAAGCGCAGGGCCTATCTTGATGGTTTGACGAGACTTGTGGGCAAGCAGCATAGCAAGACCTGGCAGAATCTCTTTTTGCGTTCTTACTTGCGAAATGGAGACTTCTTTGCTCTAACCTTTTAAGACTGCTCTTTCTAGCTCTTTTGGCCTTGATTTTGTCAGTCAAGCTTGGATTGCTGCAGCTTTTGCGGTCTTGTTCAATTACTCTTGCTCTTCCAGCTGACGGCCTGTACGAAGCTTTTGACTATCAGTTTTTGACCCAGCTTTTTCCGATAGAAAGGGGAAAAGCTGAAGGAGCAAGACAAATTATCACATCTATTGGCAGCAGTGTTCTCTTGGCTGAAGTGCTGACTGCTCTGCTATTTTTCCAAGACAAGACAGCAGTGCTGGCTATGCTGGGAGCAACTGCCCTACTCTATCTGTTCTATCTGCCGTTTAAGTTACGGAGATTGGTTGACTAAAAGAGTAAAAACTAGTAAAATGATAAAGAAACTTTTTACGGAGGGGAAACATGGACTTGGTTGATAACGAGCTGACCCTGACACCGATAGCTGGTAAGAGCGGAAAGGCCTATATAGGGGACTTATCCGGACGGGGGGCGCGTTTTCGTCAAGATGAATACAACCCCTATCTTAGCAGGCTTAGCTCGAGAACAAATCGCACCGCAGCTTTTGTGGAGCCGCCGGATGCCGGACGGAAACGTAATGAGCGGGCAGGAATGGCTTTCAGGCACTATTCTGACCCCAAATGATATGTCCAAAAAGCAAGTAATCAATATTTTGACTCGGCTGCATCGCTCGCGCCCGTTGATGACGCAGCTGACCAAGCTGGGCTATACTTTGAAACGCCGACTGATTTGTTGAATGCTTTGGCTCAAATCAAGTGCCGCTTGCTTTTGAGGAATAATCAATATCTGCAATCAGTTATCCGCGACCTGCGCCAGACAGTGCCGGCCTTTCGTGAGGATTATGCGACCATTGTTCACGGAGATGTGCGCCACAGCAATTGGGTAGAAACCGACAGCGGGCTTATTTACTTAGTGGATTGGGATTCTGTGCATCTGACAGACAGGATGATGGATGTAGCTCATATTTTGAGCCATTATGTGCCTGATTCAGGCTGGCAAGAGTGGCTGAGCGCTTATGGTTATAAGTATAATCAGACTGTTTTCAATAAGCTATACTGGTTTGGTCAGTATTCTTATCTGATGCAGATTGCCAAATACTATGAAAACAATGATTTAGAAAATGTGAACCGGGAGATTTACGCATTACGAAACTTCCGTTCCAAATACGGAAGAGGACAATGAGAGTAAGGAATCGTAAGGGAGCGACGGAACTGCTGGAGGCGCATCCCCAGTATGTGATTTTGAATCCGGCAGACGCCAAGGGCAGATGGCGGGAGATTTTTGGCAATGACCATCCCATTCATGTAGAGGTTGGCAGCGGTAAAGGAGCTTTTGTATCTGGCATGGCCAAGGCCAATCCTGAGATCAATTACATCGGGATTGACATCCAGAAATCGGTCCTCAGCTATGCCTTGGATAAGGTGCTAGCGACGGATGTGCCCAATATCAAGCTCCTCTGGGTAGACGGTTCGGATCTGACTGATTATTTTGAAGAGGGCGAGATTGACCGCCTCTATCTGAACTTTTCAGATCCTTGGCCTAAGAAACGTCATGAAAAGCGCCGTCTGACCTATCAGTCCTTTCTGGCGACCTATCAGCAGATTTTGCCGGAAAAAGGAGAAATCCATTTCAAAACGGACAATCGAGGTCTTTTCGAGTATAGCCTAGTAAGCTTTTCTCAGTATGGTATGAAGTTAAAGGGCGTGTGGTTGGATTTGCATGCCAGCGACTTCGAGGATAATGTCCTGACTGAGTATGAGCAGAAATTTGCTAACAAAGGACAAGTCATCTACCGGGTGGAAGCAGCGTTTGAATAAGAAAGAGTCTTCGAGGAAATATACCTTGAAGACTTTATTATTAAGAAAGAATTTTGCTTAAAAATAAGAGTGTTTTAAGTGGAATTCCGTCTTAACAAGCTTACATGGCACATTTCCCTTGCATTCTGGGACTTGTCGTGCTATAATACTAGTAATGAATAAGGAAAGAGAGGCGAGGAAGTATCTTCGCCTCTTATCTGTGAGGAGGTGTCGTCATATCGCAACGATTGTTGAATTGGTGAGGGAGGTTATTGAACCAGCCATTCTGGCCCCCTATGAATTAGTCGATATTGAGTACGGAAAGATGGGCGGAGACTACGTTCTCAGTGTCTTTGTAGATAAGCCTGAGGGCATTACGGTCAATGATACAGCGGATTTGACGGATATTATCAGTCCGCTCTTGGATCAAATCAAGCCAGATCCTTTCCCAGAACAGTATTTTCTGAAGTGACCAGTCCGGGCTTGAGCGCCTGCTCAAGACCAAGGAACAGCTAGCTGATGCAGTCGGCAGTTATATCCATGTCAGTCTCTATAAGGCTGTTGACAAGCAGAAAGTCTTTGAAGGCACCTTGCTGAGCTTTGAAGAGGATGTTCTGCGAATGGAATATCTGGACAAGACTCGCAGAAAAGAAGTCGAAATTCCCTACAGTCTGGTTTCCAAAGCCAGATTGGCCGTTAAGTTTTAGCTGCAGAAGCAATATAGAAAGAAAGGAAACACTTTTGTTTCGGCAAAAGTCACATGAAAATGAGTAAAGAAATGCTAGAGGCCTTCCGCATTTTGGAAGAAGACAAAGGAATCAAGAAAGAAGATATCATTGACGCAGTGACCGAGTCACTCCGCTCAGCCTATCGTCGTCGCTATGGTCAGGCAGACAGCGCAGCCATTGAGTTTGACGAAAAGTCAGGAGATTTCCGTGTCTATACTGTTCGCGAAGTCGTGGACGAGGTCTTTGACAGCCGTTTGAAATCAGTCTCAAAGATGCCTTGGCTATCAGTTCAGCCTATGAATTGGGAGATAAGATCAAGTTTGAAGAAGCTCCAGCTGAATTTGGCAGGGTTGCTGCTCAGTCTGCCAAGCAAAACCATCATGGAAAAGATGCGCAAGCAGACCCGAGCAATCACCTACAATACCTGCAAAGAACATGAAATGAAATCATGTCAGGAACGGTGGAGCGCTTTGACAATCGCTTTATCTATGTCAATCTTGGCAGCATTGAAGCGCAGCTATCGAAGCAAGATCAGATTCCTGGCGAGGTATTTGCCTCTCATGACCGTATCGAAGTCTTTGTTTACAAGGTAGAAGACAATCCTCGTGGCGTCAATGTCTTTGTCAGCCGCAGTCATCCAGAAATGATCAAGCGCTTGATGGAGCAGGAAATCCCAGAAGTTTATGACGGAACTGTGGAAATCATGAGCGTGTCACGGGAAGCAGGCGATCGGACCAAGGTAGCCGTTCGTAGCCACAACCCTAATGTGGATGCTATCGGTACTGATTGTCGGACGCGGTGGAGCCAATATCAAGAAAATTACTAGCAAGTTCCATCCTGCCAAATACGATCCGAAGAGCGGGCGTATGGTGCCGACTGAAGAAAATATCGACGTCATTGAGTGGGTAGCAGATCCAGCTGAATTTATCTACAACGCTATTGCTCCTGCAGAGGTTGACCAAGTTATCTTTAACCAAGAAGATAACAAAGCGGGCCTTGCTGTCGTACCGGACAACAAGCTTTCTCTGGCTATCGGCCGTCGCGGACAGAATGTACGCTTGGCAGCTCATTTGACAGGCTTTAGAATCGATATCAAGTCTGCCACAGAGTTTGAAGAAATGGAAGCAGCCAATGAATCTAGGGCGGATTTGCTCAGGAAGCAGAAGAAATTTTTGCGGATGCAGATGTTCTAGAGACAGAAGTTTTCAGCAGCAGAAGCAACAGACTTTGACGCAGCTGCAGAGGAAACTGTACTAGAAACAGCTGGTTTAGAAAGCGAAGCTGAAGAACTAGACTAAGGGGGCTGGAATGGCAAAAACAAGAAAAATCCCTTTAAGAAAATCAGTGGTGTCCAACGAAGTGATTGACAAGCGTGATTTGCTGCGGATTGTCAAGAACAAGGAAGGTCAAGTCTTTATCGATCCGACAGGCAAGGCCAACGGCCGTGGAGCCTATATCAAGCTGGACAATCAAGAAGCTCTTCAAGCTAAGAAGAAGCGGGTCTTTAACCGCAGCTTCAGTATGGAAGTGGATGAGGCTTTCTATGATGAGTTAATCGCTTATGTCGATCATAAGGTCAAAAGAAGAGAGTTAGGTCTTGAATAAAGAGAAACTTGCAAATTTGCTGGGACTGGCTCAGCGGGCTGGCCGCATCATTTCTGGTGAGGAGCTGACCGTCAAAGCTATCCAGGAGGGAAAAGCACATCTGGTCTTTTTGGCCCGGATGCAGCTCTAATCTCAGCAAGAAAATCACTGATAAAAGTCGTTACTACCAAGTAGAAGTATCAACCGTGTTTTCAACACTGGAATTAAGCTCTGCCATTGGCAAGGCCAGAAAAGTGCTCGCCGTGACAGATGCTGGTTTTACAAAGAAAATGAGGTCTCTTATGTAATAGAAGAGGAGGACAAGATTTGTCTAAAGTAAGATTGTAGGAAATCGCCAAAGAACTGGGAAAAGAAAGCAAGGAGGTAGGCTCGTGCTAAGGAGCTGGGATTCGATGTCAAGAGTCATTCATCCAGCGTAGAAGCTGACGCTAGTGAGCGAATCAAATCCAGCTTCAAGAAAGCAGCCGCACCTCAAGCTGCTGCAGAAAAGCCTGCAGCAGCTCAGCCATCACCGCAAAAAACTCCTGCCAAAGAGGCAGCGCCAGTCAAGGCAGAACAGACAGAAGCAAAAGCAGCTGCTAAGCCAGAAGCGAAAGCAGAAACGGTAGCGCCTGTCAAGCGCCCGCAAAGCCGGAACTTTAAGGCAGAGCGTGAAGCGAGAGCCAAAGAAGAGGCAGAACGTCGAAGCAGCAAGGCAACTGCAAAACCACAAAAATAAAGAGAAAGGCAAGCGTGAGGACCGCGATAATCGAAATAAGAATCGTGGAAATCGCAACGACCGAGATAGGGGCAATCGTCCAAATGACCGTCGCGATAATCGTGGTCAAGATGGCCGCCGAAATGGTCAGAATCATCAAGGATTTAACGGTCAAAACCGCCAACAGCCTCAGGACCGAAGATTGACTTTAAGGCCCGGGCAGCAGCTTTGAAAGCAGAGCAGAATGTTGAATACGCTCGCTCAAGCGAGGAACGCTTTAAGCAAGCTCAGGAAGCAAAAGAAGTGCTGGAACGGCAAAACCGCCGCAAGGAGCAGCCTAAGGCAGAAGCACCTGCACCAGTTCAGCCTGCACCAGCTCCATCTGCTCCGGCAGCGAATCCAAACCCAGCGCCAGCTGCTGTGGATACGCGTCGTGGAAGCAAGCTCGACCAGATAAGAAGCGCGATGATTTTGATCGCGAAGAAGAAGGTCCAAGAAAACAACAAAAGAATCGAAGCAGTCAAAATCAAGTGAGAAATCAAAGAAATAGTAATTGGAATAAAAACAAGAAAAATAAAAAAGGAAAGGGCAACAATAATCAGGCACCAAAACCTGTTACAGAACGTAAGTTCCATGAGGTTGCCGACTGAATTTGAATATACAGACGGAATGACCGTTGCAGAAATTGCAAAACGGATCAAGCGCGAGCCAGCTGAAATTGTCAAGAAACTCTTTATGATGGGCGTAATGGCAACGCAAAACCAATCTCTTGATGGCGATACTATTGAGCTCCTCATGGTGGACTACGGTATCGAGGCTAAGAAGAAGGTGGGAAGTTGACAGCTGACATTGAGCGCTTCTTCGTGAAAGAAGGTTATATCAACCAAGATGCCTTGGTAGAGCGTCCGCCAGTTGTAACCATCATGGGACACGTTGACCATGGTAAAACAACCCTCTTGGATACCCTGCGTAACTCTCGCGTAGCAACAGGTGAAGCTGGTGGTATTACTCAGCACATCGGTGCTTACCAGATCGAGGAAAGCGGCAAGAAGATTACTTTCTTGGATACGCCTGGACACGCGGCCTTTACTTCTATGCGGGCCCGTGGTGCCTCTGTGACGGATATCACTATCCTGGTCGTAGCGGCTGATGACGGTGTTATGCCGCAAACGATTGAAGCTATCAACCACTCCAAGGCGGCTGATGTCCCAATCATCGTAGCCATCAACAAGATTGATAAGCCGGGAGCGAATCCTGAACGTGTGATTGGTGAATTGGCTGAGCACGGTGTCATGTCAACAGCTTGGGGCGGAGATTCTGAATTTGTCGAAATCTCAGCGAAATTCAATCAAAATATCGACAGCTTGCTGGAAACAGTCCTCTTGGTGGCTGAAATCCAAGAACTCAAGGCAGATCCGACTGTTCGAGCGATTGGTACTGTGATTGAAGCCCTGTCTAGATAAAGGAAAAGGTGCTGTCGCAACCTTCTGGTTCAACAGGGAACTCTGAATGTTCAAGATCCAATCGTTGTTGGTAATACCTTCGGTCGGGTTCGGCTATGACCAATGACCTGGGCCGTCGCGTTAAAGTGGCAGGGACCATCTACGCCGGTTTCTATCACTGGTCTCAATGGAAACTCCGATGGCTGGTGACCACTTTGCGGTCTATGAAGATGAAAAAGCTGCGCGTGCAGCCGGTGAAGAGCGTGCCAAACGCGCCCTTCTCAAACAGCGTCAAGCTACTCACCGCGTCAGTCTGGAAAAATCTCTTTGATACCCTCAAAGCTGGTGAAGTTAAGTCTGTCAATGTTATCATCAAGGCTGATGTACAAGGATCCGTAGAAGCTCTGTCTGCTTCCCTGCAGAAGATTGAAGTGGAAGGCGTTAAGATTACCATCGTCCACTCAGCAGTTGGTGCTATCAATGAATCTGATGTAACTCTGGCAGAAGCTTCAAATGCCTTCATCATCGGATTTAACGTCGTCCAACATCTCAAGCTCGCCAACAGGCAGAAGCTGATGATGTCGAAATCCGTCTCCACAGCATTATCTACAAGGTTATCGAAGAAATGGAAGATGCCATGAAGGAATGCTGGATCCAGAATACGAAGAAAAAATCATCGGGGAAGCTCTTATCCGCGAGACCTTCAAGGTTTCCAAGGTTGGTACTATCGGTGGATTTATGGTTATCAATGGTAAAGTTACCCGTGATTCCAAGGTTCGCGTTATCCGTGACGGCGTCGTGATTTACGATGGGGAGCTTGCCAGCCTCAAGCACTTCAAGGATGATGTTAAGGAAGTTACTAACGGCCGCGAAGGTGGACTCATGATTGATGGCTACAATGACATCCAAGTAGATGACACGATTGAAGCCTACATCATGGAAGAAATTAAGAAATAAGATACGAAGTCCGTTAAAAACTCGCAGTGAAATCATATTTGGTGAAAGTCTATATTTTTAGTCCAACATCCTTTTTCACAAAGAGTTTAGAAGAAATTTCATTCATTAAAACTAAAATATAAGCTAGGCCTAGCCTAGCTTATATTGCAGAAGAGAAAAATAGAAAAGGAAATCTCATGGCAAATAATTTTCGTACAGACCGTGTGGGCATGGAAATCAAGCGCGAAGTCAATGAAATCTTGCAGAAGAAAGTTCGTGACCCGCGTGTTCAAGGTGTGACCATTACCGATGTCCAAATGCTGGGCGACCTATCCATGGCCAAGGTCTACTACACGATTATGAGCAATCTGGCCTCTGATAATCAAAAAGCTCAGACCGGTCTGGAAAAAGCGACCGGTACCATCAAGCGGGAGCTGGGTCACAATCTGAAGATGTACAAGATTCCAGATTTGACCTTTGTCAAGGACGAATCCATCGAGTATGGCAATAAAATCGACCAGATGCTGCGCGATTTAGATAAAAAATAAAGCAGAAACTCAGCTGTTATGGCTGGGTTTTCTTGTTTTAATTTAATATAACAATTTTTTGCAAAAATAGGTATATACCATTTACAAATAAAAAAGAAAGAGTTATAATATAGTCAAGAAAACTCAGAGATTCAAAAGCGGGAGTTAGAAAGCAGCTATAGAAAGATGCTAGCTCTATCACAGACTTCCACTTTGAATGGCCGAGAATACAGCATTCAAGAACAAGGGAGGCAGTCTTATGCCTACATATATCAAAAGCAGATCAATTTTTCTATCCTCAGGGAATCCGTCAGGGCGGTTATTTAGAGCTGATTGACGGCAAGTTTGGCAAGCTGGTGCAGTCTGTTCCGCAGGATGCAGAAGTCATAGACTACAGCGGCTACTCAATTGCGCCGGGTCTGGTGGATACTCATATTCACGGCTTCGGCGGTGTTGATGTCATGGACAATAACATCGAAGGAACTCTTCATACCATGAGTGAGGGTCTCTTGACTACCGGTGTGACCAGCTTTTTACCAACAACCCTAACCTCATCCTATGAACGACTCTTAGCAGTAACTGAAAATATCGGTGCTCGCTATCAAGAAGCCAGCGGGGCCAAGATTCGCGGTCTCTATTTTGAAGGGCCTTACTTCACCGAAAAGTACAAGGGCGCTCAAAATCCGGCCTATATGAAAGATCCTAGTATAGATGAGTTTCGTGCTTGGCAGAAGGCCGCAAATGGCTTGCTCAATAAAATTGCTCTCGCGCCAGAACGTGATGGTGTGGAGGAATTTGTCCGCACGCTGACTGATGAAGGCGTGACCGTTGCTCTGGGGCATTCTAACGCAACCTATGATGAAGCCAAAACTGCGGTCGAAGCAGGTGCCAGTGTCTGGGTTCACGCCTATAACGGTATGCGGGGCTTGACCCACCGAGAGCTAGGCATGGTTGGTGCCATGTATGAGTTACCCCACACCTATGCGGAACTGATTTGTGACGGCCACCATGTGGACCCTAAGGCCTGTGACATCTTGCTCAAGCAGAAGGGACATGAAAATATTGCTCTCATTACTGACTGTATGACCGCAGGAGGCCTTGAAGATGGTGACTACATGTTGGGAGAATTTCCAGTGGTTGTAGCGGATGGAACAGCTCGGCTCAAGTCAACGGGCAATCTAGCTGGCTCTATCCTCAAGCTCAAGGACGGATTGAAAAATGTGGTCAAATGGGGCATTGCCAATCCTCATCAGGCGGTCATGATGGCTAGCCTGATTCCAGCAAAATCAGTCCATATTGATGATGTCTGCGGACAGATCAAGGAAGGCTACGATGCTGACTTTATCGTCTTAGATAAAGATTTAGAGCTAGTAGCTACTTATCTTGATGGTCAAGAACGATTCCATGTATGAGAACCGCAGGTATTTTAAATTAGTCTCCTTATATTTTTCAGAAAGAGCAGGGCAACCTGTTCTTTTTGTTTGGCAGACGACTTGATAGTCTTCGCCTAGATTTGAATTGCTTTCTTAGGCGTGATATAATGAGACTATAATGTAAACAGGAGTAGGCTATGAAACGAATTGATGCGAAATTTCTGATAATGGGACTTGTTTTACTGCTGGCGGGACTGATCTTTGGACGAATCTTGATCCTTGTTGCAGGAGTTGCTTTCATTATCTATAGCTTTTTCAGTAAAGGCATGGAGCCGACCAAGGAAAATATCTTCAAACCCAAGCCAATACTGAAGAAAAAGGAAAAGAAGTGAGCAGTTCTGCTCTTGTAATCAATGTAGCAGCTGCCTTGCTGGAGGCAGTAGATGGAACGTGTAAAGGAGACATGAGATGAGAGAATATCTTTTGAACAATGGTGTTGGCATTCCGGTGCTGGGCTTCGGTACTTGGAAGGCTCAGGATGGCGAAGAAGCCTATCAAGCGACATTAGCCGCTCTCAAGGCAGGCTATCGGCACATTGATACGGCAGCCATCTATAAGAACGAAGAGAGTGTCGGACGGGCAATCAAGAACAGCGGCATTCCGCGGGAGGAGCTCTTCATCACGACCAAGCTTTGGAATGACATTCATACTTACGAGGAAGCTCAAGAGGCCTTTGCTGCCTCAGTGGAGCGGTTGGGACTGGACTATCTGGACCTCTACCTCATCCACTGGCCTAATCCCAAACCCCTGAGGGAAAACGATGCTTGGAAAAAGCGCAATGCCGAAGTCTGGCGGGCTATGGAAGACCTTTATAATCTCGGCAAGATTCGAGCGATTGGCGTCAGCAATTTCCTGCCTCATCACTTAGAAGCCTTGCTTGAAACAGCTCGCATGACTCCTGCTGTCAATCAAATCCGCCTGGCTCCAGGTGTCTATCAGACAGAGGCGGTGAATTTCTGCCGTGAGCATGAGATTTTACTGGAGGCTTGGGGACCATTTGGCCAAGGTGAGCTCTTCCAAAATCCAGCCGTACAAGCTGTGGCAGACAAGTATGGCAAGACCATTGCCCAAGTCGCGCTAGCTTGGAGCTTGCAGGAAGGCTTCCTGCCCCTGCCTAAGTCGGTCACTCCGAGCCGGATCGCCAGCAATCTGGACTGCTTTGGCATCGAGCTAGATGCTGCTGACTTGGAAGTGCTTAAAAATGTCAGCGGTTTGGCCGGTGGCGCACCAAATCCGGATGGGATGGATTTTTAGGTGAAAATCCGATTCTATCGAAGTTCAGATAGAGAAGCCTTGCAGTCTTACCGTTTAACCGACTTGAGATTTACCAATCATCCTAGTCAGGCTGTTGCTGACTTGGAAAATCGCTATGCTATCTTGGGTCTTGCAGAACATAAAATCGTAACCTTTCTGATCTTGGATGCTGGAGAAAAGAAGTTTACTTATGGCGGTCAGCCAGAGAGCCTGCTCCTTCGTAGCTTTTCAACGGATGAAGGCTTTCGGATGCGAGGATACGGTAGTCAGACGCTGAAGCTCTTGCCTGATTTCATAAGAGAGCATTTACCTATGTATAAAAGCATCATCCTAGGTGTCAATGAGAGAAATCAAGTCGCTTCCTATCTCTACCGAGAGACCGGCTTTAGCAAACAGCCCCAGCGCATATTAGGACCAGCCGGCTGGCAGGAAGTGTATGAATTAAAAATATAAAGCTATCCCCCAGTTTGAAAAGAGCTGGGGATTTTTATATCTACTACCGGAAGAAACTATAAAACAAGGTGCTTCTGTGCTATAATAAGAGGTGTAAAATGAGACCAATATCCAACGAAATACTAAGATAGGGGAATTAGATGAAGAAGAATCAAGAATTGGAAATCGAAGAAGTAGCTGATTAATATTGTATTTCTATTTCGTTTTTGCAGTTAACTTGTTATTAATCTCTTTTATCTGTAAAGATATCTATGTTATACTTAGGCTATAGATTTTTCATTTATCTAGTAACAACCATTTTTATAAAAGAGGTACCATTTTGAATTTTAGTTTAGCAAATAAAAATAAGAAAAAAGGACTTAATTATTGGGATTTTAAAAATGTAACTGCTTCAGGTATTCATAAAATTAGTGCGTATCCAGCTACAATGGTACCTGATATGCAATATGAATTGATTAATTTAATTAAAAGTGAAGATTCGTCCATTGCAAATATTCTTGATCCATTCCATGGCTCTGGAACGACACTAGTAGAGGGCGAAAAAGAACAACCTTTCTCCTATTGGCATAGATATTAACCCTTTAGCTAATCTTATTACAAAAAGTTAAGTTACAAGGTGTTAATAAACAGTATATCCATGTAGCAAATAAAAAATTGAACAATTTTTTTAAAAAATAGCGATTCAGAGTTTGACAAACACTATTTTTTTATAATATAGAAAAATGGTATCGTCAAGACTTTATACTGACGTTTTAGTAAAATTCGTTGTGCTATCCAGAGAAAAAAATATAGATATGTAAGACAGTATTATTGGGTGTGTTTAATTAATATTTTAAAAAGTATAGTAATACACGTAGTTCGACGTTTAAATTGCATATAAAAAGAGCAAAGCTCTATTGAAGCGATGAAAAATCATATCATTATTGATTTTTTTAAAAAAAGTATTAATGTTTACTTTCAATATTTACCTGACTATAGTAGAAATAAAAAAATCAATTTACAGATAGGAAAATCTGAAGAAATTTTATTTGAAAATGAAGAATAATTCAGTGGATTTGATTGTTACTTCTCCTCCGTATGGAGATAATTCAACTACTGTAACATATGGACAGTACTCTATGCTACCGATATATTGGATTGATAGGAAGGATTTGGAGGTTTTTCTGAAAATTTAATAGATAATTATTCAAGTATTGATTCAAATAGTTTAGGTGGATCTGGCAAAAGAAATAAACAAAAGTATCAGTCACACTATTTATCAGAGTATCTTGAAAGTATATCCCAAGATAAGCGAAAAAGTGGAAAAATTTTATAATAGACTATTTGGAAGTGATGGCGCAAATGGGGCGTGTCTTAAAAAGGATAAGAGAATAGTTTTTAACCTTGGGCGACCGACGTGTTGATAATAAGGTGGTACCATTGTCAAGTATTACACAGGAATATTTTTGAAAATAATGGTTTTGAGTTGGAAATTTCTATTACACGTAATATACCTATAAAGAGAATGCCGAGGCGGGTTTCTAAGGTGAAAGACAATTCTGTGGAATCAATGAATCAAGAATATGTCTTGATATTAAGAAAAAAATAAAGGAGATTTAGATGTCTAATAATGTTGAACAGGTACCTATTACTGTAGCAGGTAATATATTGAGTGAATTATCAGAAAAAAATTCCGAATAATATTATTGCTCTAAATGAGTTAATAAAAAATGCGTACGATGCTTGTTCTCCTAGTGTCGATATTACATTGGATTCGGAATCTAGACTACTTACAATTCGAGACTACGGAATTGGTATGGATACGGAGGGAATTAAAAAATTATTCCACATATCAAGTAGTGATAAGCATTATGGAGAAATTATTTCTTATAAGGACACTAAACGCTTAACTCAGGGTCAAAAGGTTTGGGATTTTTATCTGTTTTTAGATTTGGGAAAAAAGTATATTGGAAAACAGCTCAAAATACTCAGATCTCAGAGTTTACTGTAGATTTTGATTCTTTGGTTACTGAATATAATATAACAGATAAGCGTTTAGATGTTACTCTTTTCAAGTTCAGGTGATTTTATAGGTACATTAATCCAAATTGAAATCAATGATTATAATGTCAATACTTTAAAAAAGGTATCTTAGTGAAGAAGTTAATCGAAATAAAAATTTTAAATTCTTTTTATTGATGATAAAAATATCTGACGGAAAAAAATTTCTGCCGATAAGAACTTTATTATAAAACTTAATATAGATGGAGAGATTAACTCAACTGATTATGAAATTCAATTACAGACACAAAAATAAGCCTCAGCAGTTATTTGAAATAAATTATTCTTCGTCTAATCAAAAATCTAGTCTTTAGGAAAGATGGTAAGGATATCTTTTCTGAAGAATTTAGTTTTAATTCAGATAGGTATTCTCTTGATATTAATTTAGCTGCCTATTATCTCGTTTCAAAAAGGAAAAAGTAAGATTAACTCTTTATTCTATAATCCTACTAATAATAACTTAACTCCTTTAATTTATATCAATAATAATTTATTTAACAACTATATGTTGTTTGATACTGAATTGATGGCTACTAAAAATATAGTGAAGTATTAAAAGCAATTAATTGGTTATATTTCGATTAAATCTAGTGATTCATCAATACAGTTTTAATTCTGATCGGACTCAATTTTCTCAGAGTGAGTTAACTGATGAGATTGCTCATTTCATTGAAAAATTAAATGAAGAAATTCAGAGAATTGGTGCTTCGTTGAAAAATGAATTAAGAGATTTTTCTTCCAAAACATTTATTCAAAAATAGGATACCCGAAGAAGAAACTTCAATCCTGACAATCTTAAAAAAATATTAAACCAAATTTTTAAATTAAAAGATTCTTTAATTTTTGAGAAAAAAGGAAATCAATTAAAATGTACTCTATTTGATAGGGAAAGTTCTACTAGATATCATTCCAAAGGTTAAAGAAACAAAAGATTTAGGAACAGTTGAATCGTGGATTGGTATAGATTACTTAGATAAAAAATTGCTAATTTAAATAAATTAATAGTAGCCTCAACTGAAATTTGATTTAATGGTGACAAAAGTTAATGAATTTAATAAAAATCAAGAAGGAGAATGGATTGTAAAAATGAGTCGGAAGATCAAATTGAGATTTTGAAAATTATTTTAAAAAGAACCAATCAGCCTAAAAATCAATCAAAAGGAGAATATTCTCAAGAAGGGATAGATTATAATATTGATGATTTATTCACTTTTACAAATAGTTTTGTAATGAAAAAGGGTGAAGGTATAAAACCTGATATTAATACAAAAATAATCCCACAATTAATTTTAATAAGAGTAAGAGAGTAATCAATTTTGGTCGTTTAAAATGAAAAATACAATTTCAATTAAAATAACAGATAAGAAAACAGGGCTTATTCATGAGGCTGATTTTTACGTTTAGAGTAGTAGAGGATAACTTTTTATATTGCTCAACCAGAATCTTCTAATAGGGATTTAGTTAGTATGCCTATAAACAAAGAAGTTAACTTTAGGTCAGATGTTGTCAGTTTTATAGGAGAAATTAATCGAATTTTTAGGACTGAAGATTATAGTTTTGTAGCAGTTGCTGCTTATCGAACGTTAATTGAAATTGTTGTAAATGATATTTTGGATAACAATAAAATAGGTAAGACAGAAAGTTTATTGCAAAACTATAGAAAAAGTAATTGAAGAAGGAAAAAGGTTTGATTGATAGTAGTGAATTAGACGTCGCGGATAAACGAACTTTTGAATTCTTTACGTAGCACAATTAGTTCTAGAGATGAAAGTGAAAGCTTTTAGCATTTCTTAACCTGTCAACGCATGGGGAACTAGAATTATAACAAAAGTTGACGTAATGAAAAAACACAAGAATTAAAATTGCTATTGGGCTTACTATATATTTCAGAAGCTGATAAAAATAAATAATTGATTTTCCTGGTTGTTAAAATTGATAT